>Ga0187218_1000674_pt1 | contig 10748 bp, 7 predicted proteins | sample 14SPOviralmetaG_FD_130167 | JGI IMG/M metagenome (GOLD analysis project Ga0187218, IMG submission 130167) | Marine viral communities from the oligotrophic San Pedro Time Series (SPOT) site, San Pedro Channel, CA, USA - 14 SPOT_SRF_2010-08-11... | ecosystem: Environmental > Aquatic > Marine >...
CTGCTGACCTAGCACAATAAGATTTACGACGTTTAGCCGCTGTACTTCCGGGCTTAACTTTGCCTGTAACTGCTGTCTTCAGTTTAGAACCGGGATTCTTTTTCTTATATTCTTTAACGCCTTTTGCAGTCATACCTGCGCCAGACTTGGTAGGGCGGTAGTTAGCACCCTTTCCTTTAGTTGTTTTCTTTATAGGTGTTTCTTTTTTACGGGGCATTATATCCCACTCTCACATTTGTACTTAACAGATTTATATGGGGGCGGTACTATTAACTGCGTAGAATGATACATTTCTACTGCACGAGATATGCACTCTCCTCTTGTATCATACGGACCACGGGTGTCTTCTATTTCTAAACACTCGGTACTGCCTAGTAGCGGGCTACATATGAAAAGTATTGCTTTGAACATTAGGGGTATATCCCTGCAGAGGATAGCTGCTTATATCATGAAATTAAAAAGTCGTCAAGGGGGAAAGTTTCCCCTCCCCCTCAATCAATGTTACACGCCAGTCTGAACTGAAGCAGTCTGGACCAACTTAGTTGGGTCACCAATGTCAGCAATCAGAGCAATAACACGGAAACGAACTACAGCAGAATCTGCACCCAAGATTTTAACTTGGATAGCGTCTGTAGCAATTACTGTGTTGATACCTGCTGCTGTAGGGTGAAAATTGTAGATAGCATCAGCGTTGCCATCGACACCATCACAGAAGGCATCAATGTCGGTGCTGACACCAACGTCAAAAGTCACACTAGAACCACCAGCTTCAAGGACATCAAGGCAACCACCAAGAACAATTGAGTTGTCCGGTAGGTCAATCACTTTAATGACATCGTTAGCTGTAAGGTTTGCGTCGGCAGCATCAAAAATCTTTGACTGCACAACGTAAGGACGAATCGCGTGAGCGGGGTGTCCTACAGTTCCCCCACCTGTTATGGTGAAATCAATAGTAGCCATTTATCTAGCCCCCCTTACGCGAAGTCAATGACGCCACGAACAACAGCTTCTTGACGCAGTACTTTGCGACCAAAAACGTGAAGTCCACGAATGACATCAGAGAATGACTCAGTTGAACGAACCACTTCGGTTTTAGCGATGTGGGATGCAGTCGCTACAGCAGACATGTGACCAGCAAGAACTACGTTCTCGGAGCCGTCTGTTGCAAGAGTTGCGGAGCCGTCAGTCAGAGTTACTTGGTCAGTTCCACCTGTGCTGTTTAGTGCAGTAGACTTGTAACAACGGAAACCAGCGAAGGAACCGTTGATGGCAAGGCCATTACGCAGCGGAGATGAAGCATCGCCAGTCACTTGGACTTCAGCAATTTTGTTACCAGCTTGGAACATCTTCTCGTAGAAGATTGGAGGTGCTACAAACCAGCGGTTTTCTTCAGGCACAGACTGGTCGTCAAGTAGACGAGCCATAGCCAACATCAGATTGATGCCGTTGTCATTTGTTTCAACGTTAATAGGAGCATTGGCTGTTCCTAGTGTGCCTGCTGCTGCGGTATTTGTTAGAGTCGTACCAGAAACGGCAGACGCTGCAATACCAGCGGCATCAGAGATGTGCTGTAGAACAGCAGCATCGTACTTGCGCTTCAGAGCAAACGCACCAGAAGAGGTGGCAAGTGCTTCGAAGTTGATGTGTGAGTGACGCTCTTCGATGTCGTCAATTTTAAACGCGAAAGCGTTTGCATTGTCAACGACCATAGAGATTTGGTCATCAGCCAAGTCTTGTGGGTTTACCACAGAGCCTCGCTGATAAGAAGAGACAGTTACAGTCGGCTCCTTAATGATTTTGACTGTATCGCCAAAGTTTTCAATTTCGCCAGCGTAATCGGTATTTGTAATATCTTCAATAACCGAAGCACGACGGAAAAACTTGAGAACCTTTTGGCTGAAAATTTCCGGTGCAAAGTTACCGGAAGGCAGGTTACCATAACCTGCAGCAGTATCGAACGCCATGAGTTCAATCCTTCCATTTTTTGAGGTTTAGTTAGTTGTTTAAATCTATTCGACCTTCAGAACGGGCAGCGTCGATTTCGCTTTCTAGCTTTTCGAACTGCCACGGTTTTAGGGTACGAATTTCTGAAGCCTTCCAAATCTTCTTGTTACCAGCATTGGTGCTTACGTCCCTAGCAGGGGTTTTTGTAATTGCATCTGCTGCTGATGGTGAAGACTTAGATTTCTTCTTGGTTAAGCCAGTATCGGCTTTATAGAGGTCTATGACCCGTGCCGCCCACTTAGCATCTTTGTTATTCTTATAGATGCCATCTGCGATGGACTGTGGCTGGTCTTCTAGCCACTTTAGAAACTCATCACTTGTCTTGAGTTCGTCGAAGTCTGGGTGGAGCCGTAGCAGTTCCTCGAAGGCTTTCTGCTTCTCTAGTTCCTGTTCCCGGTCTTTGATAGTTCCCAATTCTTCGCGTAGTTTTGAAACTTGTGACTCTGTTTGCATAGAGGACACAGTTTGTACTACTTCAAAAACGTCAGGGTAACGCTCCTTGAACTCTGCGAGTTCTTCTTGCGTACGAGGTGGTGTTACACCCCTAGGCATTTCTGCCGCCCGTTCTGTCATCGTGTTGCGAAGTGATTCTACTTCTGACTTGAACTCTCCTACTTTTTCGTCGTAGTGTCGCTTTAAGTCATCATAGCGTTTCTTGTAATCGTGTTCCGCTTCTTTTTTATTCTCTACGAAACTGGTGCTATCTTGCGAAGTGGCCTCTTCGGTGTTCGCTTGTTGTGTTTCTGTAGTTTCTTCCGCTTCGTTGTCTTCATCATCGTCGTCGATGTAAACTGCGTCACGGTGCTTTCCACGATATAACGAATCATTATTTATTGCACCAAATGAATCGTTAGGTTTGTTGGCACGGTGGCCTCTTGCTTTTGCCATTTCTTTACCTCATAGTGCGGGGCTACTTGGCGTGTAGGTAGCCGCTTCGGTTATGTCAGGGCCGCAGTATTGCGGGTAGCTGACTAATTCTTATTCTTTGTAAAGTCTGGAGTTGCCGAGCTATTTAAAAAAGAGTCGCCTAAAGTAGCGTCGGCTACAGGCGTGGCGTTGAATGCCCTCTCTAGTATAGCTATAGGTGGTGCTGCTTTGGTGGCTACCTTGCCAATAGCTTTAACTAAAAGTTTACCGCCAGACAATGGGTCATTTTTAAAAGTTTCCATAAAGTCTATTTTAGATTTACCGTCAAATACTTGCTCTTGCAAAAACATAACCATAGAATCTACAGAGCGTTCTCCTGATGCGTAGGCAGCCCTCAGGCTTTTTATAAACTTTAAGTTCTTATCGAGTTCTTTTTTGGGCATTTTGGCAAAGTAGTCTGTTTTCTTTTTACCTTGTACTTTCCAAGCCTCTTCTACTCCGTCAAAAAGTTGGTCCATAGTAACTTTACGACTGAGGATAACTTGGTTGCCTCTCCCTCCACCTGCTGCAAATTTTCTTGCGCGGTTTTTATCGGGAGTATGGAATTTACCAACGTCGTCACTTCCGTATCCATAGTCTGTTGGATTTACTTTTTCTAAGTCGAGAGGTTCCCCTCTGTACACTTTTACTTTATCACCGAGAGCATACGCTTGTGGATTTTCAAGGAACCCACCTTCAGCCATAGGCAGCACTGCAGATTTTGCATTTTTTAAACTGGGGTACTTCTTTAGCATTGCTTCGTATACGGATTTATCCGCGTTATTTTTTAGATAATAAACAAAGTCACTAGCATAATCGTTTAGTGTCATATCTGCGGTTGCTTTACCTGCAGGTAGCAATCCGCCTACAGTTTCAAAAGCTATCATTTTAGCACGTAGCTCTTCTGCAAATCTACCCTCTTCACTCTGTTCAAATACAGCTTCGTAATCAGGGTCAGCTTCTGCCTTTTTATTTATATTATCAAAAAACTCCGTATGCGCCATCTCTTCTGCTAAAGCAAACAGGTTAAATAAAGTCGGGGTTTTAGTATTAGGAACATTCATCTCTCCCAGACCTGCAGACCAGTTCCCCGTAATAGGCTGTGTTCCCGGATTTAAACGGGCTATGTCTTCAAAGTATTTTTGTTCTTCGGGACCGGGGTACTCAGAGGTAACGTCTATTCCTCTTTCTTCTGCTGTCTTAAATATAGCTTCCATCTTGCGACGTACTTCGTCTACAATTATCTTATCTTCGTAGTTTTCAGAACTGTTAGCCATGCCCCCATTAGCAAGTCCGATGAACCCGCCCTGTGCAGCCATCTGCTGACCATTCTCTTGGATGCGCTCTCGAGTTTCCGGCTTACCCCGATTGTTTATCTTGGTAAGGCGGTCTTCACCGATGATTTTGACGAGGTAAGGTGCAACTGTCACTTCTCCGCGTGATACAGCCACATCTATTAGTTTACCGCTAGATTCGTCATTGTCAAGTGCTATTCCACGTCTAACTGCTTCTTTTTGTGCGTCATTGAGCATCTTGACGATATCTTGTTCTCCTGCGAACTCCACGGCTGCTGCATTTATGACAAATGTTCCCTCTGGCTTTTGGGTATTCACGTTGTCTGCAACTGTCTGTCCTTCGGGTACCTGACTAGGCGGCGCACCGATAAATCCAGACGGTTCCATGCCTGCTGCCATCTGTCCACCTGCAGCCATGCCGATGCGACCTCCCAAGGCACGTCCATCCTCAGGACCGCCGGAACGTCCGTCTCCTGTCGCTTCGTCGGCAGCTTCTTGGCGGTCTTGGGCTGCTTGGTTGTCATCGTACCCGCCTTGACCGGTATCGCCGCCGCTGCCGTCAAATTCTGGTGTGTCGTATTGAGTTACACTAGAATCTGTTGGTGGCCCCTCAAGGTCTGTTCCTTCGTCATAATTATAATTGTCAGGAGCCACAACAGCCCCAGTGCCAGCAACGCCAGAGTCTGCCCCGTAGAAGTTCATAGATGACGTGATGTTATTTCCAGACAGCGTTATCATGCCCGCTTCTAGACCGCCTCCATTTCGCCGCGCATCGTTTATAACGGTTAAAACATCCTCCCTGCGTATGTCGTAGTCCACTCCAAATTTTGTGGCAAGCGCTCTGGCATCTGTTTCATACCCAGCACCAGCAACAGTCCTGCCGTCTGCTGACATGACAGCACCATCATCTCGATAGAACGAACCCGTGCTTAACTGACCTGTTGTGTAACCCTCGTCTGTCAGCTTCTTGCCTGTTTCAGTTACGATATTGTATCCAGACGGAACGAACCCTTTACTCAGAGCTTCTAAGGCTTTGACTTGAACGTGGCTCATCCCTCTCATGTTTCCCGTGTAGGCACGGCTTCCCGGAGGACGAGTTATGCCAAAGTTTCCGAGAGTCATGGCAAACCCTTTAGCGGAAGACCCTGCTGATGTGGCAGCTTTAATCTTAGTTATGTGGTCGCTCTGTTTGGCAGTCAGAAAATCGAAGACACCACCTAAAGCTCCACCGGGTCTAAAGCTGGTATTTCCAAAGGCGTTTTTATCCGCTTTGCCTCCTATGAAACTTCCTGCAACAGCACCGGGAATACCTCCCAACATACCAAAAAGAGTACTGGCTGCTTTTTCTTTATTAGCCTCTAGGGTTTTTACAAAACCTTCTCGCTTTAATTCTGTGGCAGTTTTTCCAACTGAGCCGGGTAGCTCTGTAACGCTTTTTGCAGCAGAGTCGAACACAGCTCCCAAATCCACGTCGGAAAAGTTTCCTGTAGCAAGAGGCCCTGTAAGACTGTTAAATATATTAAGTCTATCTGGATTGTTTTTTTGTAAATGAGCGTTGAGGTCAAAATCAGGATTATAAGCGTCTGCCCCGTACTTAAAGGTTCCCCCGAAAGGTCTACGGTCTCCGGCTAGAGCCTTGTTTAAGTTAGTCTGCAGTGTGGTTTGGGAATCTTCATATCCATCACTGTTATCTTGCCCTGTAGAAACCCCTGCTATCTCAGGAGTTGAAACGTCTATGCCTGTCTCTTCTCCTAAGGTGGGCATCCCTAAGGTTTGGTTGAAAAAATCGACGTAGGAGTTTTGGTACTGGTCTCTTGTCAGCACTTCCTTGTTGCCGCCTGAAAAACTTATACGTCTAGACTCGTCGTAAGATATACGGGGTCCTACTCCTATTTCAATTCTATCAACCATTCTTTATTACCGCCTCGTGATTACTCTTCAATTTGAGGAGCATTTCCAGTAAAGCCAGCTTCCCCTGCGCTTGGCGGAGTTCCGACTCCGATTGTGCCATCACCACGCCCTGAATCGTCAATTCCCGGAGGTCCTTGAGGTACTCCTCCAGCAGGACCCATTCCTTGTTGTTGACCAGCGGGGCCAGCTTCTGCGCTTGGTGCTTGTTGAGCATTTGCCATCATTCCTTGTAACATCTGTGCGTAAATCTGAGCTTCGTTCGTATCGTTGACAAGACTATCAGGGTCGATGTCCTGCGATATAGCCAACTCCCGCATCAAGTTCGGTATCTTGACAAACGGAGCCAGCATCGGATTGGCAACTGTCTGAAGTAGTGTTGTCAAACGCTGACTACGAACTTCCTTCTGCATAACAGCAGCCACACCACGAGGTTTGATTTCCAAGTCGCCTTCGATGTCGGGAGACTTGTCGTTGAACTGCATGTTCCACTGGAAGTATGCCTCGCCCAAAGGCTTGAGAAGCATGTCGTCGATGTTCTTGACGACAGTCTTCATAGACAGACCTGCAGAACCCATGAGCATCGAAAGCCCCGATGCGGTACGACCTGTGCCTGATACGCCCGTCTGACCGTGCATAACAGAAGGTATGCCTGTCTCCTCATCTGCAAGCTGACGGCTGATTTGATACATCTGAATATTCTCAGGTGCGGTATTCGGAAACTTCAAGCCGTTGATAGCTGTGCCTGTGACCCCTGACTGACGACGGAATATCTTTCCGGGAAAGATGTCCATGTTCTGTCCGGGTACGAGGCTGGCCTCATCTACGTCGAATACCATGTTGCCAGCAAGAGCTAGGTTATCAATCGCCATACGAACGTGACCGTTCATCAACTTCTGGGCATCTTCCATGTTCTCTGCTACGCCGACACCCCACAACTGATAAGGGTTGACTTCGTATGGAAACACTTGGTATGGAATACGAGCAGGAGTGAACGGGTTGAGAACACACCGTAGAATCATATTTCCACAAACCCACACGTTGACTTGCAGTTCATCGAACTGACTCATCGAATCGGTATCAGTAAAGCCTGCTTTTTCGGCAAGCTGAGAATCGAGAACGCCCCAGTATTCTAGGACTTCAAATCTGCTCTCTGATACGTACGGCTCTGTTTCATCTTCGCGGATGGTGTCTTCATAGTACTTGTCTTCGTAGTTAGCACCTTTTGCAAGACACTCCTCGATAGCTTCTGCTATGAAGTGAGGACGTTTAATCAAGGCACGTAACTGCTGGCGGTTCAGTCTGTGACGTTCGATGACATACTCACAGTCATCTACGCTCGTAGCAGACGGGTCAGGGTGGAAGTCCCACGCTGATACCATCTCAATCCGAGGGACAGTCTTCTCGTAAGGAGCGTACTCACGCTCTCCTTCTTCATTGCGTTCCCACTTGTGGATACGCTTGTAGAAGTTAAAGGGACCTTTGACAATACCCGTACCCAAAAGAGATGACTCGAATATCGCTTTTCTCAAGACATTCACAGCGTTGGTATCCAGCAGTTGGTCATGGATACACTTCTCCATGTTCAAAGCTGCCTTCTGTGCAGGGCTGATTTGAGGCTCACCCACACGCGAAGGACCTTCGGCAAGGGGTAGACTACCCATTTCACCTTCAAGGCCGCCTAGAAACCCTTTAGAGGGCAAAGAACCCAATGCTCCGGGCGGTAGGTCCCGACCATCTCCGACAAACCCGTATGGGTCTTCTTGTTCCATCTGGTCGATGGGGGTTTCCATATGTGCAAATTCTGCTATTCCCTCAGGCATTGGCGAAGACTGCACAACCAAAGGAAACTTCTTGTTTGCAAAGAGGATGTCCATAATCTGCCCGTAGGCAGCAAGAACTTTTGTCTTAGTGATTCGAACAAAAACCTTCGACCGTTCAGAGTCTCTGTACTGTGTCGTAGAGTCAGTTACACCACGAAAGTTCTTATAGGCTTGCAACCAGCGTTGTTCATAGGAGAACCGCCCGTTTTCAGCTTCTTCGAACTTCTGTTTTACGTACCCTGCCAGACCCGGAAATTGCTCATCCGCATCTGATACCGAGATAGTAGTGTCATCTTCGGGTTGAAGGAAATTATCTTCTGACATATGAAGTCCTAGCTAAAGTAGTTTCTATCGTCAGCCATCGTGTTGAATGAGGCTTCTACTGTAGGCTTTGTTTGTTTCTTAGGCATAGCTTCTGCAAGTCCACCCAAGTTTTGTACAGCCGTGTCGAACTCAGGCTTTTCACGGTATAGCTTAGATGCGCCTTCGTCTGTATCAACGCTGACTTTATCAGAGTTCATAATGTACGCTGCGCCGTAGTTGTAATTGTTGTCTGGCATTTCTGCCTCCTTGTTATCTAGATAAAAAGCCTTGGTCTTGTTGAGTGGCAGGAGCGGCTTCAGGTCCCCTGTCACGTCCTAAGTCGATAAAACCCGCCTGTTCTTCGGCAGCTATACGACTAGCAGGTGTTGTGCCAAACGTGTCAGGCTCTGACCGTCCAGCAGCAATGTCTCGTACGTCACTGTACCCTATAGGGCCAAACTCTGATGCGCCAGCGATGGCAGCAAGGGCAGGAGAGCCTGTAGCCGCTTCTACCTCAGTTACTGTCGAGGCAGCAGTTGCTGCAGTCAGACCTAAACCCAGAGGCCCTAATGACTTTTTAATGGGGCCGGGCAGCTTAGTAAGAAACCTATTTAATAAACCAGTTTTTTCCAGTTGATTTTTAACTTCTGGATTTTGGTCTAAGTAGTCACTTAAATTTGAGGTGGCAGATGCAGGAGTTTTATTTAAAGTTGCTTTACCTGCTGATTTAGCAGTCTCTGCACCTCTAGCCTTAGCCTCTTGTAAAGACCGTTCAGCTTCTTCAGCTTTTTGAATATCTTCAGGCGTTATAGCTGCTAACGTAGATGTTTTTTTAGCAAGTGCCTCTGCTTCCACAGCTTCTGCTTGACTCTTTGCTGCTCGTTCTTCTACTATCACAGTATCTCGTTGTTCTTTGGCAATAGCTTCTTTATCTTCGTCAGAAAGTAGCGAAAGGTCTATTCGCGGTTTACCTGCCTCTCCAAAAGCAGTCGTACTAAACTCTTCAGGGTTTTGTAGGAAAAGAGAGAGGTCACGCTTGGGAACCATACCTGTGTAGTTTTTACTCAGGGTGCTTGCTCCGGTATGGCCCATTATGCCTTCGATGATATCTTTACTGAAATTAAATTCTTGCTCTAGAAAACGGGGTATGATATGCCGGATAGCGGAGGGTGTAAAAACAGGTTTAGTGGTTGTTACAATTTTTCCGTCAGGACCCCTGCTTCTATCTTCTGCGAGAGGCAGTACCTTTTCAAAGGGCTTCAAACGAGGCGTTATGTGATTCTTAAAAGCATCGGTGAACTCACCCTCTGTTACATCAAACAGAAGCTCTGACGTGGTAGATTCGTAGTTATTAAGAAGCATACGCCCTATTTTAGAATCTTTTGAATAGCTAAGTTCAGGGCGGCCCTTGCGGTCTTTCTTTGTTTTATCTTTGGCTTTTAAAGTTATAGTATCAGGCCCGACAACCACATCAGATTTTTTAAAACCTAATAATTGCTCTGGTCTTGTTGCTGTAGTGGCATGATACTGCATGATATCTGCAGTAGCTTGGTTGTACTTTGCAGCAATTTCTGGTAGGGCCTCTTTATAAATACCAAGAAAGTCTGCGCGAGAAAGAAGTCCCTGCATAGGACGTGTACCAGCAAGTCCTGTACGTTGAGTTCCACCTGCACTGCCTGCACCTGCAAGTTTGGGGTACATAACCTCTTCTACAGCACCTATTTTTTCCATAACTCCGGTGACCCCGTAGCGATTGAATGGTGCGTTCTCAGTGCCTCGCAAAATAGATTCTAGGTTTTGAATAGGCGTTATTCTGTTTGCAGGCTTGACACCCTGCGGTGTACCTTCGATGGTGAACAGTTCTACGTTATTTTTTAAGTCTTTGTAAGGCATGTCAAGACTTAAACCTAGCTTGGTAATATTGTTACGAAGCGTAGGCATGTTCTTTTTGTAGGTTGTCTGACCCGTCTTATCAGCGTTGGCCTCACCAAAGTCAATAGCTTCACCTACAGTGAGCGTACCTGCTTTTGCTTTTTCTGCTAATTCTATTGCTGTGAGTGCCATCTAGTATCCGAAAGTCGTGTCCATGGGTTGGTATACTTGTTCTTTTATGCCTTGCAATGTCTTGTGAATTGATGTATAACTACTTGTACGAGTCATAACCATATAACGGAGTGCATCATATGCGTGGTCTTCAGCTTTGGTATCAACGTCTTCACTATTGGTTTTGGACAGCGGAATACCTGACATCTGTGCGACAGTGTGTTTACAAGTGGAGAAGATTCTTAAACGCGGCTCTTGGGAGTAGGGGTCGTCAGATAGTCTTCTGTGTAATTCCATCTTTCCTTGTATTCTACTTCGGTCTGATGGTGTCCACCGAACTCCTGCTCTCATCATTGTTTCAGCGATAGATGGTCCGAAGCCTGTCTTGTTCCAGCACGAGGCATCAAGGACATTATAATGGGGCGAAGGGTCTAGCTCTTCCATTTCTAGTATTTTATCAGCCAAC
>Ga0187218_1000679_pt1 | contig 10715 bp, 14 predicted proteins | sample 14SPOviralmetaG_FD_130167 | JGI IMG/M metagenome (GOLD analysis project Ga0187218, IMG submission 130167) | Marine viral communities from the oligotrophic San Pedro Time Series (SPOT) site, San Pedro Channel, CA, USA - 14 SPOT_SRF_2010-08-11... | ecosystem: Environmental > Aquatic > Marine >...
ACCTAGCAGAACGACATGACAGAAGCAAGAAGCAACAGGCGAATCGACAACATACAAGCACATCACAATGCACCGAAATTTGAAACACACGTTTTCAAAACACGTGTTTCACACGTAGGGTGGCAACAACCTCCTGAAACACCCGTTTTTCAAAACACACGGTGTTAGAAACAGGCTATCCTACTTACCCTATTATACACACGGTTTCAACGCACCTACTTCACCCGTTTTAAAATGTAATTCAGCACTTTTGAAATCGGGTGTTCCACTGGTATGAAATCGGGTGTTTACAGTTTAAATTTAATGGCATTTCACATGAATATGAAAACGTGTGAATGACACGTTTAATAAAACGGCTAATTTGGTAAAACTGAAATCGGGTGAATTTAATTATCGAAATCTCATTTGAAAACGTGGATTCGAAATTCACCCGTTTTGATAAAACTGAAACACCCGTTTTCAAAAGCGGGTGTTTCACCTGATTCGAACCAAACTGGAACACAATTTTAAAAACGGGTGTTTCAGTACTATGAAAACGTGTTTTTTAGACGTTTTTAAACACACTAAATGACGTTCAATGGGCGTTATGAAACAGAAAATAAGAGATCGTATGAATTATGTGTTATAAAAAACATCAATCAAAGTTTTTTACTACTGACATCAAACATCTTTTCACCACCACGTAGATTTTCCCCCGAAAAACGTTCAACGGGTGTTCCGCGTCTTGAGCGTTTGTTTTTTGGCTCGTCACATTGATCGGGTGACTTTCGTTTTTTTTGGGAGGTGGTATTCTGTGAGTGGAAAACGGGTGTATCACGTGTCAAAACCATGCGAATCACACGATGTAAAGTACTAGGTCCTATATGCATATGCTACCTGTTTTCCCTTCATCGGGGTGGAATCCTGGATGACATCGTCCTAAGAGTGGAAAACGGGTAAATCATATGTTGAAAACGGGTGAATCATACGTAATAATGAACGACAAACCTCGTCATCGGAACTCACCAGACACACAAAATGTGTCTGTGAAGACTGTGGTGTCTGAGAGGTCGAAACCATTTGTTTCTGTGAAGGACTCTTTTTTGATTCTTTCCGCTTTGGTTCGTCCCATGTATCTGGGTCTTTAATAATGTCTCCAAACAAAGACGACGCGTCTCCATTGGTCATCGGTAGTATTTTCTTCTTGAAGACGCGATGAAGAGCCGCAAGCAACAGATGATCGGACCACTTGAACGAAGTCCATCGGGATACTGAACCCGTCCTAAGAATGCTTAGTCCCACGTGCACCCACGTTTCGCGTTTTTTCCATTTGTGCACCAGTTCCCAGTCTTTGGGGGACCTCATCGCATGTTTGCCTAAGGGGCGGTTAGACGACATCGCAAAATTTCGTAACCCTATTTCCGCATACGCAATAAATTGAGTTGTCGTTTCAAATTTGTGGTCAGTCAAACCCATCTTCTGCTGAGGGACCAATGCGAGGTAGTCGATGAATTTTTTAAACGATTGAGTGGCTTTGTTGAAAATGTTACATCCATGCATATACTGCCTCCGAAGCTCAAAGATAATGGGTGAACGCTTCTGTCCACGTTTGGTTTCACGCAAGGCACACTTGCCGTGAAACAAGTAGACTAGTACCTCACGCGCGAGATCGGACGAACGGCTCAAACCTAAAACATTTCACATTGTCATGTATGTATTTTCACAAGTCATGATCATGTGTTTCACATGGTATAAACGTGTGTTTCACATGGTACAAACGGTTCACATGATATGAACGTGTGTTTCACATTGGCACAAACGTGTGTTTAACACGGTACGAACGTGTGTTTCACATGGTATAGGTATAAACGTGTGGTTCAAATGGTACGAATGTGTGTTTCACACGGTATGAACGTGTGTTTCACAATAGTATAAACGTGTGTTTCACATTACAGCAACGGATGAACCACATGAAAATATCCAACCTTCAAAGTAGCAGTACCACATATGAAACACTGTTTTGAACTGCGCGAAGTTGTCGACGCTGATTCCTCCATCAGGCATTGACGATGCGGACGTCTTAAACGCGTAAAGTCCCACATTTCGAAGCTCGGTTATCGCTTTTTGCACGTGCACCCTTCTCAAGAAGGTCAAATGTGGGTGCTTTATGTAGGACACGGAACTGTGCGCTGAAATCGACAAAACATTGCATTTAAAACACTTGTTATTTTCATCATAACACACATGCATGACTGCAAATGACCCACCCGATTCCAAGTATTCGTAAGATCTGGATCTGGTGTAGTCACGATCTGGAACGACTTCTCCCGCTCGCATTGGCAGCTGCCCGTTGCTGGGTAAGTCACAACGAAATTTTCTGAGATACTTGTTTAACAGTTTCTTGTGTTTGATGAGGTTTTCGAACGTGTAACTATCTGTCCGGAAGACGGCCTGGACCCACTCTGCGGATCCTTCTGGCGCACCTTGTCCTGGCAGTTCGAACACCTGTGAGATGACGGCTGTCAACAGCACGAGCATCTGCTCAGCGTTGGCGAAGTTCCAAGAGCTTACGACGTCCTTTGGGACCTGCTGTATCTCTGCTCGGAAAGCCGTTCTTACGTATGTTTCTCTCTCGAGAACCATGGGATCGGTTTTAAACGCTCTGCAAAACACCATCAATTGATTTTACTTGATTTTACATGCAAAACACCCGATTTTTATATGCAAAACGGTGGATGGTGATGGTGGCGATGATGATGATGATGATGGTGGTGGTGGTGGTGGTGGTGAATATGATGATGGTGATGGTGATGGTGATGTTGATGGTGATGGTGATGGTGGCGATGATGGTGGTAGTGGTGATGATGGTGGTAGTGATTATAGTTGTGATGGTGAGGGGACCGTAACCACCAGGACGTCTCTTATCAATGAAATTTCGAAAATGCAAATCAATTATCGATTTTTTTTCAAAATTTCTTTGATAGAGGTAACATAAATGCGTGTCTACAACTCATTTATACGTGGTGTCGGGGTTGGCGAGGGATTGTAGACGTGCATATATTTGTATCCGATTCAAACATCATGCAAGGAATGCGGTTTCAACATGCAAAACACCCGATTTCAACATGTAAAACACCCGATTCCAATATGCAAAACACCCGATACAAACAACATGCAAAACATGCGGTTTCAACATGTGAAACACCTATTTTATAATGCAAAACACCCGATTTCAATATGCAAAACACCCGATTTCAACATGTAAAACACCCGATTCCAACCTGTAAACACCCGATACAATCAACATGCAAAACATGCGGTTTCAACATGTAAAACACCCGATTTCAACATGCAAAACACCCCTTTTCATATGTAAAACACCAGATTCAAATAGCATGCAAACCATGCGGTTTCAACATGCAAAACACCCGATTTTATAATGCAAAACACCCGATTCCAACATTTAAAACACCCGATTCAAACAACATGCAAAACATGCGGTTTCAACATGCAAAACACCCGATTTCATAACACAACACACCCAATTTCAAGATGTAAAAAACCTATTCATCACGGATCGGAAGCGTTTGGTAACCAGGTGCACAAATTTGTAGAAACCCGGCTTGGATCCAATCCAGCGGAATGAATTTTCTTCTAGAACTTTCTTGAGTGCTGAGGGAAGACGAGCTCTCTCTTCTTCTTGCAACGATGCGAATTTTGTTCTCGACTTCCACTTCAACCCTTTCTGTTCATCATCCTCATCATCCTCATCATTGTCCTCATCCTCGTCGCGCAATTCGACCACCTCTGGGTCATCGCCATCGTTGGGGTCATCGCCATCGTCGTTTTCATCTCCGACAACCGTGGTGGTGCTGTTAGCGTCGTCTGCGTCTGCGGTGGCGCTGTTCGCATCTGCGGCTGTGGTGGTGCTGGTCGCGCCTGCGGCTGAGGTGTTGTTCGTATCTGCGGCTGCGGTGGCGCTGTTCGTTCCTGCGGCTGTGGTGCTGTTCGTTTCTGTGGTTGCGGTGGCGCTTTTCGTACCTCCGGCTGCGGCTGCGGTGGTGCTGTTTGCATCTGCGGCTGTGGTGGTGCTGGTCGCGCCTGCGGCTGTGGTGGCACTGTTCGTATCTGCGGCTGCGGTGGCGCTGTCTGTATCTGCGGCTGCGGTGGCGCTGTTTGTATCTGCGGCTGCGGTGGCGCTCTTCGTATCTGCGGCTGCGGTGGTGCTGTTCGTATCTGCGGCTGTGGTGGTGCTGTTCGTATCTGCGGCTGCGGTGGCGCTGTTCGTATCTGCGGCTGTGGTGCTGTTCGTATCTGCGGCTGCGGTGGTGCTGGTCGCGCCTGCGGCTGTGGTGTTGTTCGTATCTGCGGCTGCGGTGGCGCTGTTTGTAGTTGCGGCTGTGGTGCTGTTCGCGTCTGCGGCTGTGGTGCTGTTCGTATCTGCGGCTGCGGTGGCGCTTTTCGTACCTGCGGCTGTGGCGGCTGTGCCTAGGGTCTTTTTGGCTCCCCTTCTACCAGAGATGACTGAAATAAGCTGTTAAAGAATGTTTTCACACAAACGACAAATAAAGCAAAACACACGTTTTCAAACACCAAATTGCGTGGTCTTAGTTTCGTATGAATCATATGATACACGACACAAAAATATACGTTTTCATTCCTAGAAACATACGTTTTCAAACACCAAATTAGGCATTCTTAATTTGTGTGAAACATACAATATGCGGCCACAGTTTGAAATGCATGTACAAACTGGTGCTTTTTTCGGGATGTTCTTTCGCGGCCGCATAATTTGGGAGTTCTCCCCGTTATTCTCGTAGCTGAGTACTGTGATCTTTTCATCTTTGAATTCTACAACATCGCCTGGATTAGGCGCAGGTCTCAACTCCTGCAACTCGTGCAAGGATTCCTCTTCCTGGTCTGCCCACTTCACAACCACCTTGTCAAGCCCTTCTTTGCGTGTGATTGTTCTGCAATGTTTTGGACATGTTGGAAAAAAAGCAAAACAAAGCGAAAAAAATAGCAACAAAAGCAAAACAAGTAACGTAAAAAAAGAATACAACGGGCAACGGGCAATGCGTAACGGGAACCGCACCCGCAAACGTTGTCAAAGCCGGGATTTTTATCCGTCTTGAAAGTCTTTTTATCATAGAAAAAGACATGTTGTCCTTTCTTTAATTTTTTCTTGTGGAAATATTTCCGCGGTAAATTTTGCCAGCACAAGGTTGCAAAGGCATCGGTGAATTCGTTGTACGCGGCTCTGTGCGCAACACGCACACACACACGACGATTAGCCCACAGTCAAACAACGACAACGGATAGAGAGGTTTTTGAACGACCTCGCCATCGGCCTGTGAAAATATTGTGTGCACACCCGGGGGGTAGAATTAAAAACGTGTGATTCAATCCGAAACCGTGTGATTCCATAGTTGTACTTACACGTAGCATCTTATTGTGTGCACACCCAGGGGGTAGAATTAAAAACGTGTGATTCAATCCGAAACCGTGTGATTCCATAGTTGTACTTACACGTAGCATCTTAGCGACACCCACTGGGTGATTTTTTAAAATGCTCGGGAGGGCAAGTTGCCCAGTATTTGGCAGTTTGCGCTGCACTTTTTATTTTCGTGGTTGCACGCATCTGTACTTTTGAAGTGTGGCGTGCAATGAATGAATGGCATTGCTTGTTGTGTGGCGTGCGCCTGCATGGGTTGCGGCAGCAATCTGCACATTTGCGAAATTACAATCTACATGCCGATGACCCTTCGCGATGTGACAATTTACAGTCACATCGTGCGCAAAATATTATTTATGAACCTGACTTCAGCACGAGCATCGGAGAAGAAACTCCTCTCGTGGAGGATGTCGCACGAATTCATCTCCTTACAAGACGTTGTTCAAGTCAGTGTAGTGGCGACAAGTACATGAATGTACCTATCCGGCGGACGTTACATGCGGAGGTGAATGCTGCGCCCCTGGACTTTTGCCACATACAAAGCGAATGGGACAGGTGCTTTTGAAAAACCTTATGAAACTAGGTGCTATTTTTGTTCTGAAACACATGTTTACAGAAATCAATTTAACACCCTACTAATACTTGTGAAACACCCGTTTATAATAATTAGTAAAACACCTGTTTTCACCTTATTGTGAAACACCCGTTTTCATATATTCTGAAACACCCGTTTATATACCTTATGAAACACCCCTTTCGTGCCTACATGTATCTCGCAGTTACCTGGATGCAGTGAAGCAACTGGCATCGGATACGTTCTGGACTTTCTTCCTTGGCTTACATACACAGTCAATGGTTGCCATTGATGCAGCTTTGCAATCTGCAAAAAAGACGTTTCAGGTGCAAGACCGAAAGTTTTTTGGGTCAAAACGAGGCCTGTTACGCCCGCTTCGCAAGTTACCTCCCTTCTGGAACGTCGTCACGCACAGGATGCAATTCAATCTGGAGGAGTTTGGAATGGCAGACAAAAAAATTACTTTTCGTTTCCTTAATCCCATTTGGGCATGGTTTTTGGCTGCCGGCAGACAGAATCCTGATTCGTTATTGTGGAATCCTTACAAGCAAATCGATCGTGCAACCGGACAACGCGTTTATGGTGGTGGGGTGCAATATGGGAAAGCATTCAACGCTGCGTGTCAATCATGCCCTGTTGGCACGTACCCCATGGGTATCAGTTTACACTGGGATGGTACCAACGCAAATGGAATGTACTGCACGCCCATCGCTATCGCTGTGGCAAATATTAACAGTGCCTCCGCCAGCACACGAACCTGCATCGGATACATGCCCACATTGTCAGGAATGGGAAGAAGATTTACATCCACCAAGAAAGCACGCGATATCAGACACTACATTAGGCAAAAGTGTATTGGGAGCATCTTGTCTGTGCTGGAAGAGGGGGCCCGACGTGGCGTGCGGTGCACATTGCGTTCGACCGACGGTTCGCTAATTACATTTCTTCATTTGATATGTTTAAATCGGGTGTGTTGTATGTTTAAATAGGGTGTTTTGCATTATGAAATCGGGTGTTTTACATGTTGGAAACGCATGTTTTGCATGATATTTGAATCGGGTGGTTTGCATATAAAACCGGGTGTTTTGCATGTCAAAATCGGGTGTTTTGCATCATAAAATTGGGTGTTTTGCATGTTGAAACCGCATGTTTTGGGTGTTTTGCATATAAACCGTTTGTGTGTTGGAAACCGCATGTTTTGCATGATGTTTGAATCGGGTGGTTTGCATTATGAAATCGGGTGTTTTACATGTTGGAAACGTATGTTTTGCATGATATTTGAATCGGGTGGTTTGCATATAAAACCGGGTGTTTTGCATGTTAAAATCGGGTGTTTTGCATCATGAAATTGGGTGTTTTGCATGTTGGAATCGGGTGTTTTGCATGATGTTTGAATCGGGTGGTTTGCATATAATACATTGAAAACAGATCTCATGCTTTGTATTCATGCTTGTTGAAGGACCGCGCGAAAGAACTTTATATCCCCGTTTGATGTCGATGAATCTGGATCAGCCTGAGGCACAGGCATACTTCGGTATGAAAAACAAGACATCATGCTCAAAATGTAGACGTCGCAAGGGACGGAGCGCGCATCGGCGCGCCACAAAACAAAGTGGTGTCTTAGTCAATCGACTTTACAATATCGTCGCCCAGGTGGACTCACCGGCTGGTACACGCACCCTTGCTACTCAGAAGTTGATACGTTGGGGTTTCAACCCTGAAAATCGATGCTTACTAACATCGATGTGTAACCGTCTACTCGTGCGGATTACAGGCGAGAACGAGGTGTTCCCGTGTGTTGACTTCCGGGATAAATTACATGGTCTTATGGCATTTTTTTTCAGGGCTTTCGACAAAATTTTCGAAAAACTCTCTTTGTCTAGCAAGCTCAAAACAATATTGGAGCAACGTTTGCTCTGGATATGTCACCATGGCTGTTTACGCAATCCGAAGACAAAACGTGCGTATAGAGTACAACGGACCTTGTTCAATGCTGCCAACTTGGGCACCGTGGACAAGGTGTGTATTTTATTTCTCCTGCCGCATGTTCTTGGGCACACAGCAAGCATCTTGCCAGAAAATGTACGAAACGACCTGCTGGGTGCTGTAAGCATTGCGCAACAAATGGTCATCGCTGTTCGTGACAATAGATCTTATACAGAACACGAACTTGGTCGCATCTTCGATCGTGGTTATATCACATTGTTTCGGCACTTGGAATTTATCAACGCGATTAACACAGATGTTCTTTTCCAGAAAAAGATGACGCAACATCGAAGAAATCCCGAGAAGTTCCCTGCGCCAAAACGATTCAAGCGACAAGACAGGTCATGCAAGCTCTTTATGATACCCCGGGGTGTGTTGGTCACGGGTGGTACACCTGATTTTGCATCAGCTAAAACACCCTATTTTCATCAGCTAAAACACCCGATTTGAATAGGCTAAACCACACGATTTTAAAATTAACTTACACCGATTTTTCATCATCTAAAACACACCATTTGGATCAACTAAAACACCCGATTTGAATAGGCTAAAACACACGATTTAAAATCAACTGACACCGATTTTGCAGGCAGTGGGACAACCATCTCCAATCAGCCTCGAGTACTGATAGCACGGATTCATCTGATGACACTGGGGGGGACGGTTATTTTTCTCATGGGTGTACTTCTCTTTCGCACCAACATTGGGTAAATCAAGTCATCAGCGCTGGCTCGTTCAATCTTCATGACACAGAGGCAGCTGAAGCTGCTCACAAAACATCAATGGGTCTCGCCTCCCTTAGAGTCCGACACTTGAGTGATACCAAAACAAAAAACAATATGCTAGAGTATTTATGTCTTCACACCACTTTTGAGCAGTTGAAGATGAAAGTACCTGCCTTCAACAATACTGGCCGACGAAGTCTGGTTATTACGTCTGGTGTCAAGTTGCCGTTGATGGAAGTTATTCGTGGAGTAGGGAGTTTCAAGGTTGAGATGGGGAACAATTTGGAGGCTGTTGATACACAAAAACGTTTTCTGCACTGTGAAGCACGGATTGCGAGAGTCGAACTCATGGATTTAGTCTGTGACAAACTCGGATTTCCAAAGTCTAGAAGGTCTTACAGAGCTCTTGGAAGGTTGACGTGGTCTTTTGGACAGGTATGTTTGACATGATCAGGCGGTACCCATGCATGTTATCCTAACATTAAAAACGGGTAATTCACTTGTTTGCATCACATGCACTTTACCAATCTTAGAACGGGTGATTCACATGCTTGCATCAAATTCATTTCACGAAATTAGAACGCGCGATTCACATGTTTGCATAAGTGTACTACACTGACAATACTCACCGACGATTCACTTGTTTGCAGAAATACTTCACTGATGATGACATCGCGTACTGGGCAACCGATAGTCAATATACGGTCACTTCAGATGCCTCCAGGTGTAAACGACGTTCAATATTCAAAATGGCTGGAGCGGAATTGGCAGATGTGATTTTGCCAGACGGATCAAAGGAGCAACGCCAAACTACTTTGTGTTGTCAGGCAGTTTGTTTCGTATCCATAGCAGGAATTGCTGGCGTCTTGAATACTATGAATGCAGACTTAGCGGAAGATATGGTGACTGAAGTCCAGGACGATTGTATTGATTTTGCTTTAGTTCGTTATTTCTCACCACATCCTTCGGCCTATGAGCGTGACACAGGTTTGCGTCCGATATGCCCCGGTCCCCTGCGTCTGAATCATTGTTTGTGGAAGTTCTCCGAATCACCACGGTTCAGAAGATCCATGTGTAACCGCGATGGAACACCGAGTCGCTCGTTTGTAGAGCAAGGTCATATATTTGGAAATACACAAACGAAACGTGATGAAATTTTCGAAAAAGAGAAATGCGCTTACTTTGGATTGTTGTCACCCAAATCTGTTGAACGGACGGTTCACATGACACCAGAATTTGTTGATGATACAATGCTTTTGTCTGATACCTGGCTTGAGACTGTGACTCTCATGTAAGCAACACACGTATTTTTCAATAAGGGTTTTATTTAATCTTTAATCAATAAAGGTTTTATTTAATCTTGAAAATTATACGTTATGATTTATATTTGTGAATAAAAACCATGTACCAACAAGTGGTGAAACACCCGGTTTCATATTTAGAAAAACAATAAATTTACAGTGAAACACACGTTTTCAATTTGAAACACCCGTTTATGGATATACATACACACCTGATTTCAGTTCACACGTTTTGAACACACCCGTTTTCATGAAAGTAACGTTTTCGAGTACACTCGATTACAGTATGCAAAACACACGTTTTCAATTTAAAACACCCGTTTTTAGGAATACCCAATGTCACGTTCACACGTTTTGACAAAACACACGTTTCGGTGTACACACGTTCTCGTGTACACCCGTTATTGTCAAACACAGGTTATCAATTTGATATACCCGTCTAAATACACACCTAATTTCAATTAACACGTTTTTGAAAACACCCGATGTCACGTTCACACGTTTTGACAAAACACACGTTTTGACAAAACACACGTTTCTGACACACGTTTTCAAATTGAAACACACGTTTTCATGATAACCCGATTTCAATTAACACGTTTTTGAAAACACCCGTTATGGTCACACACCCTTTTTCGTAAAACACACGTTTTCAATTCAGAACATCCGTTTTCAGAAATACCCGATATCGCTCT
>Ga0187218_1000680_pt1 | contig 10709 bp, 10 predicted proteins | sample 14SPOviralmetaG_FD_130167 | JGI IMG/M metagenome (GOLD analysis project Ga0187218, IMG submission 130167) | Marine viral communities from the oligotrophic San Pedro Time Series (SPOT) site, San Pedro Channel, CA, USA - 14 SPOT_SRF_2010-08-11... | ecosystem: Environmental > Aquatic > Marine >...
ACAAAAAGAAACAAAATTTGATTTAAAGACTTATTTTTATAATATTTATAATGTCTATAAATATTACTAACAGTAGAATTGTAAACTTTTATAACGCAAATCCAGGTCAAGATATTGAGAGAAATAATCTTATTCTTATTGAATTTATAGAAAGAATAAAAGAAAATTTAGAAAATGGTCTGAATACAAGCGAAACAATCCAATACTTAGATACATTTAAGTCTTTAGTTAATGATAATTTTAAAGATTTACAGGCAAAAGTAGTAAATAATGATGTATCTAGTGAAATAAAGGCATTAGAATCAAAAATACAACTATTAAATAAAGATACAGAGCAATTAACAGAAATAAAAACAATATTAAGTTCTCAGAAACATAATTTATCTATTGAACTGGATAAAATGATTAAAAATACAGAAAATAATAATAAAGTTAACATAACAGATATTCTTGATAAAAAACACGAACATATTGTAAATAATCTCTCCGCGGAATTAAATCGAACTAATTCTGAAAATAATAATACCTTATCTTCAAATATTAAAAGTCAACTTCATGATAAATTCAATGAAATTAAAAAGGAAACAGATAAAATTCTAAATTCAGGAAGTTCCAATAATAATAAAGTAATTGAAGACTATTTTAACAAAATAAGTAGTGCAATTAAAATTGCTGAAACAAATAATAGTAATGATAGAAAAAATAATATTGAAAGACAAGAACTACTCATTAAAAATAATAATGATCTTTTGTACGCAAAATTAAAACCATCATTAGATAAGATGGACAATTTTATTGATATACAATCCACTACAAATTCCAGTAGAAAAGGTAATGTAAGTGAAATTAAAATGGAAAATATTTTGAACAAATGTTTTCCTAATGCAACTATTGACAATACAACAGGCACTGCTCATTGTGGTGATTTTCTTGTCAATTATAAAAGTAGTATTAATGGGAAAATAATTCCGATTCTTGTTGAAAATAAGTGTTACAAAAATAATGTAAAAGAAGAAGAAGTAGTAAAATTTATAAATGATGTAAAATTTACAGATAATCACGGAATCTTTTTCTCTCAGACAAGTGGAATTGCTAGTAAAAATAATTTTGATATTGATTTTGAAGATAATAAAATATTACTTTATTTACATAATGTTAATTATGATGAAAATTTAATTATTTCTGCTTTCAAAATGATTGAAGTATTATTAACTAAAATTAATTTTGACGACATTGGATCAAATATTTCGCAAGAAAAATTAGATGCTGTTAAAAATGAGCTTTTGGAATTCTTTTCCGAAAAAGAAAAAATAATAAAAGAAGTAAATGAAATTATTAATTTAATGAAAAAAAATCTCATTAAACGAATAGAAAAAGTTAAGTTCCCCACCATGGCTTCACTCGTAAATGTAAGTATTTCAAATAATGGTGGCGAACACGTATGTGAAATATGTGGCGAATCTTTTGCCAGTAAACAGGCTCTTGGAAGTCATAAAAAGAAACATGCTAATGAGAATACGAATAAAAAAATCATTTCTGTAAAAACAAGTTAGTATAATTAAATTGTTATTGTTATAAATAGATAAATAATAAAGATATTAATATTTATTAACTATGTATAATTATTAACTATGTATAATTATTTTGACTTATCTATATGGTGTATAATATTTTATTTAATATTATATTATTGTTATTTAATACTTTGGTGCTTCTATGAGCGTAATATTTACCTTACTGAAATGGATTTTTAAAATATTAATTATCTTATTGTTATATTACCAAGTTGTATGTGTCTTTTTATTAATTAATTCTTCTAATTTTATAATTCTATTATTTATAATATTGAACATATTATAAGTCGATTCTATAAATTTAAACATATAATCAGATGGGTCTATTCCATTTATTTTATTAAAACTATATTGATAAATATTGTTTGTAATATTTATTTTATTAATATTTTCTAAAATACTTAGTAATTTAAAATAAGTATCAGTATCTGTATTTAATGTTTCTTTTTCTAATAAATTTAATATTTTCATTGTATTTTGTTTGTTAATTAAATAATTTTCTATTAATTCTTCATAATCTGTTATTTTATATTTCTCTCCACTATTAATTGATAAACCTGATTCAATATTTGTATTATTCCAAACAATGTTTAATTCATCTTTTGTAAATTTTTTGTTACAATTATCTACAAAAAAAATTATTGCCTCACATTCAGTAAATAGTGAATAAATACTTTCTATTCTGAAATTTATATTTATTATTTTATTTTTATTAGAATTATTGATTAATTTTAAATATTCTGTATGTTGTATAATTTTATCTGGTAATCCACAATGTAAAGTTTTTTTAAAATTTTTTATATTTTTGTATAATTTTTTATATATTTCAGTTTTTCTATTAAATATTTCGTTTCGTAATTCATTGTTTTTAAATTCAAGCTCATTGTTGCCTTTTATTTGTGTTAATTCTTTTTGTCGTTCTTTTTTTACATCTTCTGTGTAATTTTTTAACCAAGTTTCCAAAATTAGTAAATTTGGTTCCATTGTTGTTTTTTTAAGTATTTTATTTTCTTCTTCCATCTTATGTTTTAACTCCAATGTTTCTAATTTTTTTTTTAATTTTTCCATTTCATCGAAACATTCGTTCAACTCTAAATCATTGTTCATTTTGATTTAATAATATATAAACATATTAAATCAATATTCTAATCTAGGTAGTCTTTCTATTTTCTTATAACTATAGTCTATATTTACTAACTCTAATATATTTGTATAATGTAAAAATATACATCCATATTTATTTGTTTTTGTAATTTTTTTTAATTTTAATTCATTATGAATTTCTTTCCATTTTTTATTTTTTAACAATATGATAGAATCCAGTATAATTTTTGAACTAATTTCATCCGGTATATAAATTTTAAACATAGACTATATATTTATTATTTTTAAAACATTATTTTGTATAACAAAACTACTAATATCATATATACACAATATTGGTTATATTTATCAACTGCTTTTCCAAATAATGATAGTTTATCCGTACACAAAATACATTCTCCTACTATTTCTTTTAAAATACATTGTATTAGTGATAACGTAAATAATATTATTAGTATATTTTTATTTTCAATTATAAAACCTAAATATATTGCTACAAACATAAAACAATGGCATACATCTATAATTGTTTTAATGTTGTAAATTAATGCAACAATAAAAATAATATGTATTAAAAATAAATTATATAAATAATTTTTATCATATTCATTCAGCCGTTCATTTGTAATAATATACAAAAATCCTATATCCAATAATAATGTTAAAAATATTAAAAATATTTTTCGGTAAAGACTAATCATGATGTATATATTTATTAATTGTTATTTAACCTGTTTATCAATTATTATTTAACATCGTGGAGGCAATTTAATTAAGGCAGATTGAGGTTATTATGGTTTCGGTAATAGTTTTCATATGTATCAACATTAATTATACGTTCTTTCAATGTATTATAATTTAATGTATCTTTTTCATAATTATCTATTTCTTCAAAATCTTGTAATATATTTTTAAAATGTATATTTTTTTTAATTTCATTCACAATATTTTCATTATCCATTACTTCATTAAATAAAGATCGTTCTTCTTCATATGACAATATTTTACATTTTCGTTTCATGTGTAATAATAAATATTTTTCTGAACCTAAATTATCAATTACTTTATTTATTTTTTCTTGATTTTCAATCATTAATCGTTTAATTACATATTCTGTTAATTTTTCACTAACTTGATAATGTTTTTGATAATAATTTACAGATAATGCCAAATACAAATTACTAAAAATATCTGCCATATTTCCAGACAACATTTGTTCACTTTTGATTGCTCCTCCTTTCAAAGCAACAAAATTAGTCAAAGCCGCAAAATCTATAATTTGCTGTTGTAATGAATTGTTAAACGTAAATGTTTTATAATATAATCCAATTGAATGTCCTACTATTTTATTAAAATTACTTCTGAATTCATCCAGATTATTTGTTAATATTGAATCTAATAAAGGATATATGTGAGGATGACTTTTATTCAAACCTTGTCCAAATATAATTAATGACCTTGTTAATGTATTTGAACCTTCAACCGTAATACCAATTGGTGCGCTTTTATAGTATTTTTCTAAAAAATTATTATAACCAACACATATTGCTGCTCCACCATGTATATCCATTGCTTCATTTAATACAATTCGACCTCTTTCTGTTGTTTGTTGCTTCATTATTGCGCTAATTACCGCAGGTGAACTACCTGAATCTAAAATATCATTTGTCATATCTACTGATGATTGAATAAGCCACGTATTATATACCATATTATTGAATTTCTCTTGAATTGCTTCCATTTTTGATAATGGTATTTTAAACTGATCGCGCACATTAATATATTTCATTATTCCATATGTTGCTACTTTACTACTGGCATTGGCGGTTGCTGGTAAACTTATTCCACGTCCAGCAGATAAACATTCCATTAACATTTTCCACCCATTTCCTATATTTTCTTCTTCACCTATTATTTGGTCTATATCTAAATCAATTGTTCCTTTTATTGTGCCATTTGGAAAACCTACGTTTAACGGATTATGATGCGTATTTTGTATTAAATTAATGTGATTTCTCTCCACTAAGGCAACACTTATGCCAGATTTATTTAATAAATTATCTGGATCATTCAAATTAAAAGCTATTCCCATTAAATTTGCAACAGGTGCCAATGTAATATAACGCTTATTCAATGTAACTCTTATTTTTTTTTTTCCGTCTTCTTCAAATACATATCCTTCATCAATGTTTCCTGTTGCATCAGATCCATTATTAGGACCAGTTAATCCAAAACAAGGAATGTAACTACCATTTGCTAATCCAGGTAAATATTTATCTTTTTGTTTATTTGTTCCATACTTTATCAACAATTCACCAGGACCTAACGAGTTAGGAACCATTGTTACTACACCCAATGCTGGGTCTACTGTTGTTATTTTTGTTAGTATATTTGACAACTCATTTACAGACAATTTGATTCCACCATATTTTTCGTCTATTAAAAAACTAAAATACTTATTCTTGGCCAAATAATCAATAACATCACTCTTTCCAGGATATATTTGTTTTTCGTGAAATGAATTTAATAAACTATTTAATTCTTCATCAGGAAATTTAGTTATATATTCCTTTTTTTCTGGGTAAACAATTTTACCTTCGAATATATTTCTGTCTAAGGATGTGTTACCACTTTGTAGTGCAATCATTTCTGTTGGAGAGATACGCGGAATTCGTTTTTTAATATTATTAAACAACAAACGATACATTATATATAATATTTATATATCTTTTAACATTTATATTAATTATTTCTTTAATCTTTGTTTTTTCGCATCGTGGTCCTCTTTGTTTCTTCGCATCGTGGTCCTATTCTTTTTACGTTTCTGTTTTTTTCGCCTAGTATTCCTTTTATTTCTACCTTGCTTCTTTTTCTTATTTATACCAGACCCTCTCACCCAATTATCGTAATCCACTTCACTTGCCCATCCTTTATTTTCATAATGCCAATAGTCTTGATACCAGCCATTTACCCACACCCATCTTTCTTGTTCATCAGTTTCTTCGGGAGATACTTCTGCCGCAGTGCGGTCGGCCGCATTCTTTCTAATAGTATTCATAACACTTTCTGGATCCTCACCGTCGCCATAATAAATCCAATACTTGTGCTTTACTATTTTACCGTATCTGTTAGTATGGAAAACAGTATATTTATAGTTATTAATAAGATCCTCGTATTTTTCTTCAATATCACTTTTAATTTCTTCATCTAAACCACTATTAATTAAATTTAGTAATTTGTCAACCTCGTCTTCTATGACGTACTCTGTATCAGTTTGTTGTTCGGCAGCACTCCCACCACGTCGTTTCCCTGTCTTTTGTTTCCTTGTAAGGTTACTTTTTTTCGCCGCGATTGGTTTTACGGAACCTGTTACTCCTTCTTCCTGGCGCTTATCCCGTTCCTTCATTCGCTGATCCCTCGTGGAAGTTTGTTCCGCCTTCGTTGCAGCGGCCTGGGACTTCTCAGTCTTAGCATCGCGCAAAGCATCTTCCTTGTTTCGTTGCTTTGTAACTTGCCCTTTTTTCGCCGATTTTGTTTTTGCGGTACCATCATAATCAAGGGTTGTGTTTGATATAACTGAATCAAATGAATCCATAGACATTGCAGATATAATCTTTAATTTACAAATTAAATCATACATATCATTTGAACTTGTATTGTTTAAATTTTGATTAATTTGATCTAGTAACGGTTGAACGGTTCTTCGTATATTTATCAATTGTTTATTAATGTCAAGGGGGGGTGGTCTTGAATTAGCAATCTGACAATCATATTTTGTTGAGGTTTTTATATCATGTAACATTGTTCTAACTAATTTTATATTAAATACATATTGTTGTTTTCCACCATCATAAACAATAAATTCACTATTAGTTTTAATTTGGTTACAACATCTATGTGACCATCCATATTCCTTAGATAAGACATCCAATTGATCAGGGCTCAAAGTTTGATCTTTAGGTGATTTAATTAACCACCAATGACTTAATGCACATGATACTGGTAGTATATGTTCACATTCCATTGTTTTCTGTCCCGTAGCTCTAGGTAATATTTTACGACTACACAAATAGCAAAGAGTATTTGTACCTGGTGTATCTTGAATCGCTACCACTGTGTTGAAATTTTTTTTGTTTACACTTTTTGCTCGCATACATTGTTCTTGATCTGAGTATGGATTAAATCTATTTCTCCACCCTTCAGTATCTTTACTTACTACATTAAATAGCAGATCAAAATAAGATGCATATTTTGTTCGCATATTGCCTGTTTTAGTCGGTATTTGTTCTGTAAATCTGTTTATAAAATCAGGAGAATTATAAAATTCTATTCTTTTCCTTAATGATAGTTTATCCGATTGTCCTGAAGCTTTTTTTATTAACAAATTAAGTTTATCAATAATACAATCACGTAAAATAATTGCACCTTCTTTATTTATCTCATCCTTTCTACTTTTACCGACTGTTTTAGAACGTTTTTTTTTATTTTTTATTTTATTATTTATAATATTTTCAAATTCCCTTACAGTTGTACAAGCTGAACCAAGTAATGATTTCCATACTTTCGAGTCGTCACTCACCATTTTTAATCCACATTCGCTCAACGCGTTAGCAGCCATGATATATATATATATATATATATCATTATTTTACTAAAGTAATTTTTGGTATATTTATTGATAGTTACACAAATATGGAATTCTTTTCATTAGAATTACAACATCAAATGTGTAAATAATATTTTTTATTAAGGTTAAAATTTAATAAATTTGCTATTAAATATTAACTTATATATAATTAATATGATTAAAACTACTCCAAATTTAGTAAAATCATTTCTTAAAACTCTGGAAAAAGATAACAATTTCAATATTTTAAATAATAAAATTAGCAATACATGGAACAATACATCAAGACAAAAATTAAATAATATGATAAATAACGGAATTTATACATTAAAACATTATGGTGTTAAAAATGGCGATCGTGTTTCTTACAAAGGAAGAAACACGGTAGAATGGGTAGCTTGGAATATGTCGTGCTACGCTATTGGTGCAATATGGGTTCCTATGTATCACAATCAATCTTCCAATTATTGTAATTATATTTTACAAGATTGTAAGCCAAAAGTTTTAATTACTAATTTTGAGGATAAATTTAAAGATGATATTGATATGTCAGCTAATGATTTTGTATTTTATGAAAATACTAATACAAAAGTTATTCCGTATTGTTTAAATTCAACAAATACGGAAAATATGATTTTTGAATCACACAACGATATTGCTACATTAATATACACATCTGGAACAAGTGGAAATCCCAAGGGTGTTATGTTATCACATGAAAATATATTCTCTAATTTATATGCTATAAATAATAGATTTTCTGAATTACAGAATCATCAAACATTAAATATTCTTCCTTGGGCACATATATACAGTTTAACATGCGAACTATATTACAATTTGTTATTTGATAATACAACGCATATATGTTCTGATGTTAACAATTTTGTAAAAGAACTAAACGAAGTAAAACCAAATTCTATATTTATTGTTCCCAAAGTATTAGAACAAATTAAAAAACGTATTGATTTCTTAGACAAGCCAATTATTAAAATGTTACTACCTTATGTTATTAATAGGTTATTTGGCAATAATTTGGATGTAATATTTGTTGGTGGCGCAAAATTAGATAAACATACTAAGCAATTTTATTTGGAACATAATATTAATATTTGTGAAGGTTATGGAGCAACTGAAACTTCACCATTAATTTCTGTTAATCATCACATTAGTCCTAGAAATACTGATTCTATTGGCAAATTGCTCGACAATATTGACGTAAGTATTATAAACGATGAAATTTGTGTTGCTGGACCCAATGTTATGCAAGGTTATTGGAACAATGTTGAAGCTACTAATAATTCAATTTACATAAAAGATAATAAACGTTGGTATAAAACCGGTGATTCAGGTAGAATAGAAAATGGATTTTTATTTTATGATGGTCGTATTAGTGAAAATTACAAATTGAGTAATGGTAAATTTGTAAATGTATCACAAGTTGAAAATAATATACGTAAACATTTAAAGTCAAACTTTATTATTTACGGTGAAAATCGCGATTATAATACTCTTATTACCGAATGTCATGTTTCTAATAACCTTCTTAAAAAAATAAATAATGATCTTGATAAATATACACAAATTAAATATACAATAACTGTTAATAGTGATAAAATGGAAGAGTTTTTAACACCAAAAATGTCAATAAAACGTAAAATGTTAATAAATTATGTAAAAACTTTTGATTTAATGAAATAATTTGTGTAAAATTGAAACAAATATTTAATTATGTATTGTATGTAAACATGGATATACGAAAATATTTTAAAGATGACATTTTTCAAGCTACAAAGTGTAATATTCCTATAACATATTGGGTTCCCGAAGAATTGTGGAAAATTATTAAAGAATATGCGGGTATTTACAGTATTTCAACTAATCACCATTTACTTAACGATATTAGTCAAAAAGATTGGCAACAATTTACATGGCAATACAAAATACCTCTTCCACCTATTAGTATTACACCTAGTAATTATAATTGGGATTTTAATATACCAAAACATATTTTAATTGGAATATTGAAAAAATGGTTAATGGGGAAATATAATCATGGCCCTTATCGTATGAACGAAGAAAGATGGAGGTTCTTGTTTTCAGTAAGTTACGATTCATCCAGATTTAAGGTAGGTGATGAAATTATTGTTTATAATAAAGAAAAATGTTATCATTATAACTCTGTGTTTTACAATTCTTACACATATATACAAACAGGTTTAATTACTAAAATAAATAAAAAAACAATTTGCTTTTCGCCTTACTGTTTAGGAAATATTAAAATTTGTAATGAAAAAAGAGAAATTAATATTGAATGGGATAAATCTAAAATCAGAAGTGATTCTATTAAATGTGATGTTAGACACGCAAGATTATATAATGATATTGCAAATAGTGTTTATAATTATTCATATATGAAAAAAAACGTATTATATACGAGATTTAATAGTTTTAACTATTTTAAAACTATTAATGTCAATAATATTTTAACTATGGATACGTTCCAACTAAAAATAAATAACGCATTAGATTTTATTGATAGGTATAATAATAAATATAATTGGATTAATATTATATAAATTATAAAATTGAAATAATAATTTATATAATTTACAAATTAACAATGAACCGTATTATTTTGATAGGACCTTTTATATGGTTTGTTATTCACTATGCTGTTCCATATATTTATATTAAAACTTGTACACCTTATGGTATTGGTGGCTTTATGCAATCTATTCTACTAATTAACACTCCTCATTGCGAAGCTTTAAGGTATGTTTTATCATTATCAAGTTATAACGTTAAATGTATGCTAGTATTATGGGGAACTAGTTTAACGGCATACTTGACAAGTAATTTACGTGTTAATATTCCTAACAAAGCAACATATTAATCTAGTTAATCATAGTTAAATATAAATCTAAAATAATATATTCCATAAAATATTAATGTATAACAAACAGCAATATATATTGTTACTATTTTTCTTGTTTTATAGTGAATATTTACGTTATTATATTCAAGAAATGGATCTACAATATTAAATTTATCATCACATAATCTATTTTCTAACATACTAATAAAACATCCTTGAAATAATATATAACATATCAAAATTAATGAATATTTAATTACTGCAATTACTGCCATAAATTTACTACAAAACAAAACAATAAACAAAAAGGCACACGGCATTCCAAAATGATAGCTGCGTATGATTACGCCGAGTGAATAATTAGAAATTCCTGTTTTTTTACATAATATTTCAAGTATATCTATTATTTTATTTTTTGTAATTTTTGAAATAAACATATATTAATTATATTTATTAATTGTTAAAAAAAAAAAATAATATATATATATATAATGGAAGGTCTTGGTGTTTATAGTGAAGAAACAAA
>Ga0187218_1000683_pt1 | contig 10698 bp, 7 predicted proteins | sample 14SPOviralmetaG_FD_130167 | JGI IMG/M metagenome (GOLD analysis project Ga0187218, IMG submission 130167) | Marine viral communities from the oligotrophic San Pedro Time Series (SPOT) site, San Pedro Channel, CA, USA - 14 SPOT_SRF_2010-08-11... | ecosystem: Environmental > Aquatic > Marine >...
AAAGAAGTGCAAGCTATTGCTACCCCGGGGTGAGACCGTGATTATGTGTTGGCACGCATTTGTTTTATTATTTGGTGTATGCAGAGCCCTCATCACGCCAAAGAGGTAGGAGCTAGCTATTAAAGAAGTGCAAGCTATTGCTACCCCGGGGTGAGACCGTGATTATGTGTTGGCACGCATTTGTTTTCCGAAATGCCATCACTTTTTTATTTCCGCGGAAATAAAACCCACTGGAGGAATCACAGTCAACCTTTGCACAAACCAAACTCATGGCTGTTGCCGTTCTCGTGAAGAAGTCCAACGTGTCACTAGACCTGATAATGTTCGATAATGCTGACACTGATCCTGGTCTTGGCTCGTATCAGATGGTGCCAGGCGCCTATACGTTCTACGTGAAACACCCGACATTGATTGAGTCCATCGACAGAACTTGTGTTCACAAACTCCAAGTTCCCTACATGATGGACAGCGGCCACGACGAAGATAAAGTCATCGTTCCTACTGTGCAATCAATCATGTTAGGTAACGTCCACTACACTTTTCGTTTTCAACATTGCAAAGATAACCCAACCCACTATCTGGATTGGAAAGTTGACAGATGGGGGCGGGATTACCCGCATTCACACCCGATTCTTAAACCTAAGCGTAGGATGGATAGCAACACCGAATTAACTTTTGATTACAATTTAAAAAAATATTGATTACTCTTCATCACAATGTAAACATATATTCAAGTACTACTAACGCTGCTACAAAATACAGAATAGGGAGTGCCTCGTGACTATTCCAGAGGTAGACAATATTATTTCAGTTTTCTCTTTACTTACGCCCACACAAACTGCACAAGTGAACCAAGTAAAAAAAAAGCTGAAATGTGTCTGCAATCACTACTACGCGCTAGAGATATCTATTGAATATAACATAAACCTGATGTTTTACGATAGTATTCCTGTTGACAAATCTTAATCCCTACATCTGATACTATTATTTATTCAATTAAATATCCATAAATGTACTAACTAAGTAGTACTGCCTATCATCTATTAAATAATTCAACTTTTTTTCTTACTCCGGAACCCAATTTTGGTTCCTGAATTGTATATATTTTTTGGGGGCTTTCTTCCCTGATCATTGGACGCAAGTGAAAGACAAGGAACCCGAGGTGTAAATCCTTACGCTTGAAGAATGACAGATACTCCGACTCACCTTGAGCCACATCACTCTCCCTCAAGTGTGGAAGGCACGCCCGCACTGTTTCCTTGGCGAACATTGATTTAAGGTCTTTGTATGGCTGAATATCCACCACCATCCTGGCTACACGATCTTTTCCACATTGAAACTGTATCACATCACCAATCTGATACCTCAAATATGACTCATACTGTAGACGACACTCTTTGGTCTTTTCCGAGTTCAATACCTGCCTGAAATACTTTCTTCTCAATTTCATGCGACGGGTACGCCCTACAGCCGTCGTGGTGTTTGAACGTGTTGTAACGCGAATGTTGAAACCATCGGAGCCCATGTGATCAAGCAGATGTGATCTAATGGAATGGACGAATCTTTCAGAAAACGATTGATTTCTCCAAGTCCCGTTGAAAGCCAAAATCGCTTGCCCCAGCGTGTGGAGACAACACGACATCTCGCCACTCGCTTGTTCGACGACGTTAGCGCATGATGGTGCCTCGATCCACTTCGGAAGTTCGTGTGTAGGTACCCCAGCGTATTCATACAGACCTTTCAAAAACGTTTTTGCATCTTCTACGCATCTCGCGTCATGTCTGCGACAGCTCCGCATACTGTTTCGAGGTTGTACAATGTAACCAGCGGGATTCGTGCCGGTGTCCATCCACGCCAGCACACACATCCAATGCACATCCACAGGGTAATTGTAGGGTAGAACCAAACAAGACCCGGATTCGATGACTTCTTTGTATCGTACACATCTTCTCTGCATCTGAGCGACTTGCTGAGCCGCATGCTCATGCTGCCCAACACCATTGAAACAAAAGGTATGCGCCTGTGGGGATCCGAGGTAGTGAAATGGGATAAACTGCCGGGGACACCATAATTCAAGACCATACATGAGAACATCCGAAGAAATGAAACTCCCCGGAAATGCCACAGTGTACGCGCACTGCGCGGATATGGCGCTGCTGGTGAAAACATCAATTGACTTCATTCTGTTCATCGTTCTCTTTACTGCTGTGGCTTGTGTCCCACCACGCCGTCTCTCCTGCAACAATATGGATTTATACAACTGTGATAGACTGGCTTTCAGTCTCTTTGTCCTGGCTATTGTAGTTCTTGAGCGAGCAGGGAATCGATATGTGGCACCAAGTGTTAGACTACGGCGTGGACGTTTACGTCGTAAATCCGATCTGGATCTGTTTCTCTTGTGTGACACGGAAGACATCGTGGCGCCCAATCGTACATTCCTGCCAAGGACCACCGGTGTCACATTTTCATTTCTCTTGCGTCGAACAGGTGTTTGGATTTTTGGGGTCGATATGGATGTTGCCGTACTGCGATTTTTTGGGTCCACTAGCTGGATTTCGTCACCATCCCCATCACGAAGGACACCGTTCACATAGCTGTACGGTGAATCTTTGTTTAAACCTGAGACACAGACAATTGTATCCATTGCTGAAAAGAAAGTACACTTGTTTTTGGTCTGTACGTATGCGCAACATTACAATACCTTCATATTCTTCACCACCGAAGTATAAGCAAACTCTTTTCGGATTCACACGTAACTGATACATTGTCGCAGACCTCCAGCCTTTGGGAAATTCTTCCTTTGATTCTACTGTCTTCACCTTATCAAGAACACTCCAATCAGCGTCCACGAATGTATTATCACTTTCTTCGACCAAACAAGGTGCAAGATCTTCGTAAGTCCTGTTATGGGTGGGTGCAAAAGCAACATCAAACACACACATAATATTCGCTATCCATGTTTACGTGCACATTTATTATGTGTCCATGTGATTCATCGTACCAGCAGTCAACGTCGCCATTGTGCCACTTGACTTTGAAACCACTACACCTATTTTCACTTCCCCGTGGTCGAAAATTGGTTTTGGAAATTACCAAGCCTTGGTAGCTCTCGTCTGCATTCCCACCGAACGCATCAGCTTCCATGATAACACGGCGCCCCACCAAACTGATCTTTTTAGCTTTTGCACGTTTATTGACAGGTGTCAACTTCCCATATAGATGCCCACGCTGTGCCACATGTCGTTTTCTCTTTTTTCGTGTCAGAGGTGTAGAGGGTGTTAATCCCCTCTTTACCTTTCGTGACACAACAGGTGTCCGCATTGTCGGAGATGCACGGACGCATGGGGATGTTGTTGCATCGACATTCTTGGACTTGGCATTCTTGGACTTTTTCAATTTGGCCCAAACAGGATATATTGCCGTTACAAACTGCTCTTTTCGTGGGTACGTTTTGCCAGGGGCATTCTGTATCTGAAGACCAAGGGCTGCGGCAATGGGTTTAAGTGCTTTAATTGTGTAGGCCGTGAGACCTTTGTTTCTTGCGAGTAACTTCATAGCGTGACTTTTGTCAGCCTCAGCCTTTTTGAGTAGTTCTTTGCTACACCAATTACCATCCTTGTCATAGGCTGCGAGCCATTCATCAAAATAAGAAGGTCTTTTAAGTTTCTTCAGATATGCTAGACCTCCATCTACCTGTTTTCCTTTCGTCCCAGGTTTGGCATCAGAAAAAAATAAAACACGAATATCTGATGCCCGTCGTACACGTGTGACCGCAACATACAACATTTCGAAACACATGCTCAGCAGTTGTTTTGACTTGCGACGATGCATAACAAGAATGACCTGATCCAGTGTCTGACCTTGAATTTTGTGGTACGTGACAGCAAATCCTAAGTCAACTTGATGTCTATTCCTTTGCAGATACACAGAAGACTGTGCATTTTTCTTTGTTGTTGTTTCACAGTATGCATCAACAGGAACCACTTCGCCTTTCAAGAAAACATTGATTGTTTTCGGAACTGGAACCTCAATTATTTCTCCTGGTAAGCCTTGCGGTATTTCATCAACATCATCTTCCTTATTCCAACTTATGGAGTGCACACATCCATAGGAGCCATTCACAATGCCGGTAGCCGCGCTGTTGTTATTTCTCGTGATATAACATGGACATCCAATCACAACATATCTGCGTGCAGCTGGGTCTAGCTGTTCGCATTCGGTGTCAGAAACTTCCACAGGGGCGTTCACCAATTTATCAACCCAAGAGTAGACACAGCGCTTGTTTGCCTTGGCAAATCGTATGACCTACGCAATACACACACACGCAAGAGTGTAGTTAGACACACAAGTAAAAATACACATAAACCCGTCCACACACTCGCCTGGTGTTTATTTATCAGAAGTCTTTCCAAATTTGATGTCACTAGATATGGTGCAAATTGCCATCGCCGGTTACGTAAATCTTTTGCAGACAACGGACGAAGCGACATGAGAAAATCATCGTCGATCGGTTGTGAGGCAGTCCGAAGGCGATGGATCATTTTCTGGTGTGCTTCGTCACCCTTAGCGCGATTTTGAGTGGTTAGCTCAACTTTCTTGAATTGGCGAAACACATGTACGCCTGCATAGCACGCAGAATCTTTTACATATTTAGGACCTCCTGCAGTCTCGGCGACACAGTCAGCAAATATTGCTTTCGAAAAATTATTTGGAGGGGGCAACTGAAGCATATCGCCGAGTAAAAGTACACTCATCCCACCAAACGGCTTCGCATTCGCGTTAGGGGGAAGTATATCCTTCCCACCGGACGGTTTCACACTCGCCCTAAAAGAACATAAATCCTTCTTGCCGGACGCTAGGCTAAGAAGGTCTGCCGCCGTGTAACGATGGCAGACAGAATTAAAAAATCTGGCATGGATCATGCTAGCTTCATCAATAGCAAGAAGGCCATATCTCCCACCGCGTTCGATCATAGTTTTTTTTTGATCCACTGTAACTGGCGCATTGTAAATTGGCATAGTGATTCCCAAATTAGCAAGGTAATGCAACGTTGTTCCTCCTTGAAGGGTTGCAGCCGCCCCAGATAGAGCAGCGAATTTACTCCGGATTGCAAACCTTTCAGCGGCTGCCATGATCCGGCCGGCCAAAACAGTCTTTCCAGTTCCAGGAGGTCCGTGCACAAAAATCAGAAACTGCTCGCCAGCCGCCATGGCATCAACACACATGTTGAATGCATGCAATTGGTCAGCAGAAAGCGGGAAACGCCTATTTTTCACGGCGTGTCCTGGATCGCCATTACGCAAATCAGAAAAATTACGTCTACAATTGTCGGTATCCGTGTGAACCTCACTTTGTTCTTTCTTTTCGGGTTGTTCTGAAGCAGTAACTTGCATGATCTCAAGTTCGTTTTGCATTTTATCTGACCAATTTTCGTCATACTCGAAAATATTCCAAGGTGGCAAATCTTTTTCACAGGGAAGTATCACGCTAGTAGCGGGTCCAGTGTGTAACGACTGCAACTGATCGCTAAGTCGATCCAGGTGCTCCTTTGTGTCCTCTTTGATACCTCCCACAAGGATTTGTTTTCTATCTACTGTGTCCAGTAGTTGTGCTATAGCAAGAGCATTTGCAGCGGACTTTGCTTTACAGTCATCGCCACCATGCGTCAATTGAGCCGTTGTTTGCTCTGTTTTGGTAAACTTGTCTGCGCAATCATAACGCCATGCATTCGTAAGAACCTTTTGTTTGCTTGAAACACGAAGGTTGCACTCGAGATTCTGTATTAAGTCAGTACACGATGTTCCAACAGGGTTTGGAAATTCTTCATCTGGACAGTCACTCGGATTGCTGGTGTCACATTGGTAAACATACTTAGACCAGGAAATTTCCTGCTGACGCGTGACTGCATCCCACTTTTTCCGTAATTCTTGTAGGGCGTCCCATGTTGTCACCCTACACATGCCGTGCCGGTCCCATGGACTCAGTAACGTTCCAACAAAAAGTGCCCACTGGTTGGCCGTATGTAACCAGGACGTCCGTTTCGTAGATCCCTCCGGAGGGCAAATCGATCTTGGGGCACGTGGTAGTTTGCCTGATATGCTTGCGACGTGGGTCCTTCGTTTGAGTTTTTGTATGTGTGAACGGTATAGTGGAAATGATTTATTGAATCGATACATTCCGGGGGGTAAAATTTCGTCGGCCTTCAATTGTGGCATGGGTACCACGCTGATATGACATGCATATTGGAACAGACTTAACGACTCGAGTCCACGTAAAGAGTCCCATTCTTGCCACTCTGCATTCTCCACGACGCGAGCATTTTGAAACCACCACTTCATGTCAGGTACAACTCCATCCACAGTAGCGTCCCAATCGCAAACTCTGTGACGATAAAAATCATGTTGTGACACAGCATGTACAACTCCTTTCTCGTCAGTATACAATAATGCTCCACCTTCTGTTACACCCTCAGCACCTTTCTCGTTGGCCGCACTTTTAACTGAAGGATGACTCCATTCAGATGACGCACTCGACGCGGATCGTGAACTCTGTTGACTACATCCACCACACGACTGGTCATCACAAAATTCCTCCGCAAGTTTCGCAATCTGATATTGCACGGCAGGTTTGACGAAACAAAATTGAAATGGGTGTGACGATTGCCAAGATGGTTGTCCCAATAATAGCATGGATCCCTGCGTGTCTGCAACTTCACCAAGTGCATTCAATCGATTGAGGATTTTTTGAAGTAAAAACAATGCATTTCTGTGAACTGTTCCAGCATCTTCAGCTTTTGAACCAAACTTTACTGCTGCCTTTCTCCCAGCGGTTACACATGTGACCCAATGAGCCGGTTTTATAGGGTTCTTCGACAGATACCCCGCCAAATAAAACATAGCATTTGCTGCTGAGATTAGGCTTCCAAGCGCAATTGCATTCGTGTTGCACTTCAGAATAAAAGAAAGTAAGACATTAGTTTCACACTGGTAGCAATCGTCATAGGTCTTTGTGTTGTACCCTGCTCCGAAAAGAAACTCGCTAAGTAGACTGCTTACTTTCCTGGGCATACAATTACCCATACGCCTACTCAAACAAAGTGTTATCCCAGCCATTGCAACCCTTATTGCAGCGTGAAGGTAACGCCCACACAGCCTTTTCAAATTCAAACACACCACGCCATGTGACCGTTCTTCCGGAGGAGGAATAACCTTAGAGGCGAAGGCTGTTGGTTTTCGATCAGTCTGAGTTGTAGTGCTGACATCGACCTTTTGTGGGTCGTCGCACTGTTTCAGGTCTTCCTCTCCAACAACAAACGTGAAACGTGTCTCCGGCATCGGGCGACGACCAAATCCCATTCTGCAGTATCTTGCTCGGAACGTGTCTTTGTATTTGTGACATGTAAACGTGTGTTTGTGAGTATTGTACTCGGATTTGACGGCATGGCCACCTTCCAGCATCTTAGTTACTTCCCTGCACGAAGAGGCAGTCTCAACATCACATACCCACACTGAGGTACCAGGGTCCATTGAGAGACCTCCTTCGATTGAAATTTTCTCCACACGATTTTCTTTTGCGTCTTCATCAAATTTGCACACATCGATCGTCATGTCGCGTCCTAGTATTGTTGCACCCATGTCCTTTGCTTTCTGGACGAGCTCAGCACACGTACTAGGAACATACTCACCGCCGGGTCTTAAAATTTGCCTCAAAACAACCAGCCTTTTTGCATCACCTTTTTGCTGCACGAACACAACTCGAACCCAGCCAAGAGGACTCATACCATTTGTACTTGCTCTCACGTACATTTCAGTTCCAAGTCTAATTAACCCCTCTTCGCGTTTGCGCGACTGTTTCCGTATCCGGTTGCGGGCATCAATCTTGCATTGCCTACGCGATAACCCGCCTTCTTGCTGAACTGATTTAGGCCCAACATTATCTGTTGACAATTTGACTCGCTTCACATCAACTCTCGCCTTTTCAGTGTACACGTGTTCAAAATCCGTTGGAGAGGCTGTTACGACCGATTCGACTAGTCCCAGCAGTCGATTTCGTAATTCAGGAATATGTACAACTCGATGAATAAGTCTCGGGTCCAAAATTTTTGCCCACAAGGTGTTGTGCCCATGAAGTGCATTGCGACTTTGAACCTCATGCACACAATAAAACGCATTGGCAACGCCAAATAATCCGCGGACAGGCTTGTGGGATTTCTTTACCGTGTGTGTAGCTGGAATACCAAACAACACTTCTGCCACCAGACGAACGATCAGGGAGTAAGCTCTTGCTTGCGCTATCGGGTTAGACGTCAAAATAGCAACTTTTTTTTGAAGATTTTCAGGAAGTTTCAAATCTACTTTTTCATACTTTCCCGATTGCATTTGCGCAAACCTGATGAGAAACATTAACCAATTAAAATATAAGAAAATAGGGTGATCGATAGTACGCGAGGTTCGGATGATGAAAAAAACCAACCTCAGAACAATATCGTTATTCAACGTTTTCGGAGCAAAAGTTATGAAAAATGATGGCGGACCGAAGGTGTGATACAAAGCGTACAAATGGTGTACAGCTGATAAACGTTCCAAAGGGCCCCATGGTACATGCGACCCGGCGAGTTTAATAAGAGGTCCAAGCCGCCGAACTAGTTCTTTCGCCTCCTGACTACTAGGGTCCTTTGTTGCGATGGCACAGTCCACATCGAATTGTTCGCTATTCATTTCACGGACCAGTTCTTCTTGTGACCGTTTTTTGGCATACGCAGACATCGAACCTAATGCACGGTGCCTCATTTTAATGTTCGTCAACCATAAATGAAGCACTTGGTTTTTGCCGATGCGGCCGTCATAAAATTTGAGCAATCGTTGGAGAACCCCGTTCTTTAGCGGACCAGCCCCATTAAGATCATCCTCAGTTACTCCCAGAGGAAATTCACATGGAAAACCTTTAGACAGCATACCACAAAATCCGGTGAACTCATTAATTGGTTCCGATCCTAATTTTATGCTTGTCTTCGTGTCTTTCGCTTTCTGTACCGATTCCAAAACATTCTTCACTGATGTCACAGGATCATTTGAAAATCCTTCATTGCGCACACACAATACTGTGCCAAAATCCGCGTCGAGCGGACTTCCTTTGGTTTGTGGTACACGACAATTCGGATCCCATCCCTCGGCAATGTCGGATGTCATATGTGCCTCGTGCGCTTCAGACGCTTTGTCATTCACGATGATAGGATCTTGTTGTACGCTGATGCTCTGCTCTTCCCACTTAACCTCATCCGCTGATGCAATACGGACATTTTTGTAACTGGGATGTGTTTTCTGCAAAAACTTGAGTGCCTTAACAACAACATCGTAATCCATTCTGAGCCTCCTCAACTTTAATATGGCCGCAAAGCGACCCGAATACGTTGATTTTGATCCCGTCCATAATACTCGATGCACACGCGACACGTCTGCCCGCGGCAGCACAGCTGTCTGTAATCAACATTTATTCATTGTCGAATATGTGATTGTTACCTTGTAATAATGCTGGCCGCATTGTTTAAACCATGCAACAATACACATAAAATGCGAACCCGAGTGGCAAGCACTTCTGCTGAGTCGCTAGGAAACACAAGTGTGTGTCCTTTAAGCCTATATGCAACTTGACCATCTCTTGCATTCCGTACTTTATGAATTTCCGAGGCTACCACACATTGCGCTAATGCTGTTTTCTCAAGCGTGCTCAACTCAGGCATTCCAAGTACATGAGGCAGGCGTCCGGGATCGAAAAACGAGAAAGAATTTGTAGGTGTACGATGTATCACCGTTCCATCGGAACAATACACCGCTTGAACCACACTTCTTGATAAACGTATTCGGCTGGCGTTGGTTGGTTCCCAGATCTTGCTGTGTTGATTGTGACACACCCGACACATCCAGCACTTAATTGCCCTCTTTTCAGTGTGTAACCCGCCCTCATATAAGCGTAACCGGACACCTCTCACTACCGTCGTATGTAATAGACGCTTCTTGAATTCTCCATCTGCACGGCTTATTTCTTTATTTCGGATCTGTTTCTGCGCAGACACATGGTACAATTTTACAATCAATATTATCACAGTTGGTGTGTATTTTTAACGTCCATCAAATTTACTTTCAAAAATATTTGTTTTCAAAAATTGAATGTAGTTTTTTGGTATGGACACGAACTTCGATTGCGCTCCAAGCGCATTCACTTGAATCTTTATCCACAGCATGACACATCAACTTTTCGATTGGAACCAGTGATCCCTTACCCTCCAATCCGACGACGCCACACACCCCACACACGTGTGAATCTAAACAACTTTCCATTTTTTTATGAAAAGTATTCACTATCTCCACCGTTTCCTTGTCGGTCATTGGTACACATCGATCTTTAATATCTTTCTCAGTCCAATGTTGCGACGAAGAGGCTTCATGTGCCATACACATACAAGAGTGGACTGCAGAAACTTCACGATGTTGCCACCAAAAATCACGCATACACGTATTGTCAATACTAGCAGAAGGTGCTTTTCGGTTTATCCATGCACGCCTATTGCACCGATTCTTAGTCTCCATGTGCCGGTCCGTTTTACAGGCATGGCGGTCCGCTTTACTGGCATGGCGGTCCGCTTTACTGGCATGGCGGTCCGCTTTACTGGCATGGCGGTCCGCTTTACTGGCATGGCGG
>Ga0187218_1000707_pt1 | contig 10516 bp, 14 predicted proteins | sample 14SPOviralmetaG_FD_130167 | JGI IMG/M metagenome (GOLD analysis project Ga0187218, IMG submission 130167) | Marine viral communities from the oligotrophic San Pedro Time Series (SPOT) site, San Pedro Channel, CA, USA - 14 SPOT_SRF_2010-08-11... | ecosystem: Environmental > Aquatic > Marine >...
GAATACTGCAAATTCAATACATGAACCATTATCATAGTCAGCCTCTATTCCATTTGTATCAATATAAGTATAATATTCTGTATATGCTTCATTAGTACAACCTGGATTATAATAACAAGATCCATCTGATGTATTTGCTGTTGCAATATAATTAACTGCTCCTTCTTCTAAACATCCATAAACTTTTGGAATACAACTATCACCACATTTGGCTTCTGACTTATAAATAAAACCATATTGGTTATAAGATAGTATTGGATTTGTATATGGATTTGTTCCTCCATTTGCTATTACCAATCCTACTGGATTTGTTATTTCAAATTTACATTGTTCTGCTGTTTGTTGTGAATTTCCAAATGAATAAAAATAAGTATTTATCATTTCAGTTGTATTCAAATTTAATACTGTATCTAATTGTGATTGATCTGATTCTAATGTGAATGGTCCCCACCAATTGTCGCCTTGAGTCACTACTAGGAATGAACCTGCCCATCCATTATCTCCCCAATCTTGTAATGTTAATGTGTTATTACAACTTGGAGTATATAACATTGATGTTGCTTCTTCATCATAATTAAATGCATCTATATCCACACACCCATATAGATTTAGTGTTGAACAAGAACCATCGTCCTCTGTTGCATATGCATCATATTCAGTATATTCTGAATCGGTACAACCTAGTATTATATCATCAGTACATTCTTGTATAAAGATATTTTCTTGAAATATAGGTCCAAAGTTACCACCACCAGTTGAAAGTGTATCACATGGAGTATATACTATCCATGAGCCATCTACACCACCCCATATTGATCCAGCCAAACCATCACCATAAGTATCTGTTATGCTAAATAAAACTGAAGTTCCATTATCAATACAAACTTGTGTTTCAACAATACCATAATCAGGAATGTTATCATATGTTCCTGGTGCTACTAATTCTATAATGGTACCTCCTCCATCATATATTGCCCAACCTGTTTCATTTGTATATTGGTCTAATATTATTTCTACTGTTACTACTGTCTTTCCTTCCGAACAAGATATATCTCCTCCCTCACATGAACCATCACTTACAGTTGCTGCTGGATTATACATATTAGATGTTGGATCTGTACATCCTGGAATATTAATACAAGAATTATCATTAACTCCTGTTTCTGGATTGTAGTTTAAAGCATTAGGATCTGTACAACCATATATAAATATACATGGGTCCATATACCAATATTCGCCTACTACAGCATTAACATTTAATCCTGGGGAGAATGTTCCTAAATTTCCATCTGCTTCTGCTTCTTGAAATACAACATATATTAGTACCGCAGGTGCATTACTATTACCTTGAACTTCTGCAACAAAATCTACATAAAAAGTACTTTCACCTATATATAATTTGTTACCAACTTCAAATAAATCTTGATTGTCATTAAAGTAAAAATCAGGATCTATACCAAAATAATTTTGTCCCCATACTTCTAAATTACAACTACCTCCTGGAATAATTAAACCTGATGGAAATACTGCTGCTTCTGGATCATAGTTAGATGCATTTTCATTTGTACAACCTTCAATATATTCACATGATCCATCATCTTCAAATGCTTCTTCATTATAATTGATTGCTATTTCATCTGTACAACCATCAATTGGAGGTGCACAAGGTGTAATTGTTAATGATTCTATTAATTCATTTTGTTGCCATTCAGCATCTTCATTCATTACTTCATCAATTGTATTACCAGTAAAAGGTCCTTCATGATAAAAATAATATTCACAAGAATTATATATTTCAACATAACCACCTGTCCATAAACCATCACCATATGAATCAAATAAAAAATAATAATATTCTCCTGAATTCAATTCTATCGTTTCACTAAATAAAGTTTGATCTGAATCGTATGGTCCTCCTGAAGCTATTGCCACATCATTTGAATCTACTAATTCCCATGATGTTTCTTCTGGCCAATCATCTGTATGAATATCTATAATGATCCAAGAATCAAATAATGATAATGTATCAGTTGTTTCTTCTTCATCTTCATCACATACTCCATTTTCATTGATATCTGGACATGGCTCAACACAAGAATAATATTCACATGAACCGTCATCTATAAATGCAGTAATACTAAAGTTACATGCCTCTACATCTGTACAGCCAATTGGGTTAACTGGTGGTGGGTTGATAATCGAATCCTGATACTGTGCAAATGCTAATAAGGGTAAAAATAGTAATATTAATTGTAATAACTTTTTCATATAATTTTGTTTAAAACTGATCCATTAATAATTCATCTATAACCTTTTGTACATCTAATTTTGTTGCTTTCATAGCAAATGATATGTCTGCTTGGAATCTTTTAACTTCATCCCCATTAAATACAATAATGGTGGGTACAACTACTATTTCATATTCTGAGGCTGCATTTGCGTCCGCAGCTATATCGATATATTTAATACCACAATCTTTTAATTTTTCTATCCATGCTACATCATTTGATGAATTCCACCCTGCATTAAACTGTACTACACAGATATCTTCTTCACATGGTGATTGTGATAAACATATTAAAGGTAATAGTATTAGTGTAAATAATAGTTTTTTCATATTTTTTATTTTAGTTCGTCTATTTTACGTTCAATTCTGTCTAAATCTTCTTTTAATTCTTCAACATCATCTGCTGTGTTTTGAATTGTTAGACGTATATTTTGGTCTTTCATATCAAACTCCATACGAGTTACTGCTGGTGGTGGGGGTTCTGGTAATTCTTTTGCTTCCTGAATGTCAGCTTGAAGTGTAAACCATAATCCTACTATAGTAAAAATGAAAAATGCTATAGCTCCTAATGTTTTTATACTAATTTGAAAACCCGTGTCTTCGTTTAATTCTTTTGCCATTTTAAAATATTTTATAATTTGCCCCAAATGAGAAATTGTGCCATTCTCTATTCCAATATTTGTTATATTTACCTTCTATAAATACGCCTAAATTTTTATTGAACCAATAACCAAATACTAATCCACCTGAATAATCTAACCAATTACCCCCGTTAAAATTATGATAAGCATATTCATTTTGACTTTTTACATGTAGAGGCATTAAATTACCCCAAGAATGTAACCAAAATTTTCTATCATAGTGGTAAAAATCAAAACCTAATATTACTGAATTATTCCATACATTAGATAATTCATTTTTCTTTCTAACAGCATATTCATCCAATACTTGTGGAATTATAACCTCTTCCCATACTTCATTTGAATTTGCAACCACATTTCCGTTAGGATCTGTGTATATTTCATTAAAGGGATCTATTTCATACCCTTCTTCTAATGCTAAGTAAGTATAATGTAAAGATCCATTTTCTAATACCCATTCTGCTAGAGGATCATACCCGTAAGGTTCTGATATTCTTTGTACTGCACCTATATTTAATGATAATTTTCTACTTATTTTTTTTCTATACCTCTGTGAAGCTTCAAAATATTCTATATCAGCGAACCCATCTTTTAAATATTCTACTTTAGCCATCCAATCATTTGCAACATATCTTAAAAAATGGTGTTGGTCAAAGAATGTTAAATTTTGTTGTCTTTTATATTCTCCTTCAAATAAAAACTCAAATCCTGTTACTTTACCTATTGTAGCGGCGTCTGAAAATGAATTTTCTGTTCCATTTTTAAATGCTTCTTTTGGTAAATAACCAAATCTTCCAATTTTTCTAACTCCAAATATAATAGAATAATCAAAAGGTGTTTCAATTACACTTTGGTCTAATGTCCCCGTTGTAATTGAATATACATCATCATCAGATAGTGATGTACCTCCATTAACAGCCCAATAAAATGTGGAAAATTTAAAAACTTTTTTAACTTTTTTTGATAATTCAAAATGAGATTTTAATATGTTATCTCCAGTTTGACTAAACATAAAAAGGGGAAATAACAATAGCGTAACAAATATATGTTTCATTATAATGATATTTTTATAATAAATATAGGAAAAAGAATAAAAGATGAAAAAAAGCAGCCCTTTCGGGCTGCTCTAGGATTTTGACGACATGATCCTTGTTTACCGTGTGGTGTGGGTGCCTAACTAGGCAGCCATAGCATATGTTTGCTCTACCGCAACGTCAGCTTTTGCAAGCGTTCTAACTGCATTAAATAGAGCAAAAACAGATGTTTTCACCGTGTTAACCTGTGTGCCGGTTACTGCGTTGGTCTTCTTTATATCCTTACTTGCTGTCAAAGCCAGTCATCCCCATATCGTGTATTCTAGTGGAGATGCCGGGGATCGAACCCGGGTCCAAACAAGCAGCTAATATAAATACTAGCGACCATTTATATGTATAAATGAATATGTTTAGTAATCCAAATTTAATTGGAAATCTTCTATTTTATTTTTTATTTCTCTTAAAGATTCTAAAGTTTCTTCTCTAGTTAATTGGGAATCTCTTTCTATATCATCAATAAGAGTTTCTATCATTTCTAGTACTTCTTCCATTACTAATTTAATTGTTTTACTTTATTTAAAGCATATGTCCATTTATCTCTAATATCCTTATATTTATGGTGATTTTGATCTTCCATTTTATTTAACTGTTTATCAAATTGTTTTTGTAAACCAAGTTCACTTAATTCATTATGAGTATCCCAATAAAAATCTTCGTATGACATATTATTTAATCCATTCGTTATATGCTAGTACATATGCCTCAAGTCTAGAAAGATTAGGATCTTCTTTAAGTTCCTGTATAGCCCATTCTTCTACTTCACCCCTTAAACCATAAGCATTAGCTTCCACTAATAATAATTCGATTTGTTCATCATCCATTTGTTCGTTTTCTTCCTCTCTTTTTTGGTCTTTCATTTGGAAAAAGTCTATAATGTTCTTTCCAATATTTTTTCTCAACCATTTCCATCTTTTTTTTATTATCTTTAGTGATTCGTTGTTTTCTTCCATTTTTATGATATTTGGGTTCTTTTAATTTTTCTAATTTATAATATAATTTTTCAAGTTTATCGTATGTTGTATCTAATTGTTCTACTAAATAAGGTCCACGGGGATACTTATTTAAATCATAATGCCATCTAGAATCTTCAAATTCTATGACATATTTCATTTTTTTCTCTACATTTTCTTTAGGTCTTCCTCTATTTTCTTTCATGATATTAATTCTTTTTTTAATAATAACCTATTTAGTGTTTTAGTTATTTCATTTATATTATTAATATTAATAAATGATGCATCCTTACCATACATTTTTTTAAAATTATTTTCTGTGTCATATGAAGTATCATCTCCTTGAATAAAATAACTTAATATACTAACCCCTCCTTTTTTAATTTTATTTATAACTCTAGCTGTATCTAATATGGCGTCTTTGCCTTTATAGTCACTATATACAGGCATTCCATCACTCATATTGATAAGGTACGAATCTAAATAATATGAAGAATTAGATATATTTAATGCTTCTAAACATATACCTTCAGGTGTTAGCCCGCTTTCACGGTAATATTTTAATTTTTTTAAATTTTTTAGTTTATGTTTTTTACTATCAAAAGCTAAAATTAATAAAGGTACTTGACCCCTTGTAAATGCATCCCCAGAAGTTCTGATAGATATTAACATATTGATATTATCCATATTAAGGGACATATAACCTAATGCTATAGTATTAATTAATGTTTGATTCCATTTATCGCCCTTCATACTGCCACTACCATCAATTGATATATTTAAACTTATAGGTTTATAGTTGGCTTTATCTATTTTATAAAATAAATCTTCTTCAAAATTAGCAGCATATATTCTTCTGGGGTCTATTTTACCTTGTTTCAATCTTTTAGATGATAAAGTAATTTGTTCATTTCTAATTTGTAATTTATTTAATAACCTTTTACCTTTAATTATTCCTTGTTCTACTAAATGATCATTTTTAGTATATTTAAATGAATGAAATCTATCATATAAATTTTCATTTATAGATGCATCACTAATACCATCCATTATATGAACTGGTCTTTTTTTATTAGCCGATGTAATAAATTCTACTTTAATAAGAGATTCACTAATAGCTTTTATTTTGTTTTTATGTAAGGCTGATATTTTTGATTTATGAACTTTTCCTAAAGTAAAATCTTCTTGTTTTTTAAGTAGATTTTTTAAGGATTTTATAGATGCACCTTTAGGATTATTATTTTTTTCATTTAGTTGATTTTGTTTTGCATATTCTTCTTTTGTTAAAGTTACTAAATAATCACGAATACAACTATACATTTTACATGCAATATCAAATGAGTTTAAAGTACTTTTAAGTCTATTAATATTTTTTAAATCTAGTATATTATATACTTCTTTTAATTTAGTTAAAGCAGTAAGGTCTGTGTTTTTATTAAATATATTGATTATACGAAATATATAAGATTCCCAATTTTCTTTTCTAAATTTATTACTTCGAATTCCATTATCAACTGTATTATTATAAAAATATTTATCATACATTGATTTATAATAACTTTGATAACCTGGAGCCATATTATAAACTAATTGGTCTATTCTTCTATCTTCAACAAAGTTAAGTAATAATAATATTATTTCTTTACCATGTATTAAGTTACGTTCTAATAATAAATTACCTATTTTTTTAGGTACATCAAAATTTGTATAAGCACAATGTGCACCTTCATGTAATGCCAACCCAATTGTACTATCTAATGTATTTTGTGTTATATTTGATGATATAGTGATTGATTTACCATCAGTCATACTATCTCCTGTAGTTGTGAATTCAACTGGTATTTCTTTTCTAGTAAGTATTTTTACAAAATTAGTTATGCTACGTTGTGTATTGGCTAATTCTATTAAATCAAATTTCATCCACGGGTTTTCCCAGTATTTAGAACCTTTATTCATATATTTTATTTTATACGTCAAGATACGAAAGATATCTTGCTTCTCCAAATTATTCTACAATTATTTTTTAAAGACAGCTGAGATATCTTTCACCTCTATCACAAAGAATAGTAATAGCGTTAGTTTTATTATTATCACGTAACCATTCAAATGAAGCTTTCACATTAGCACCCGCACTTATACCAACAAATAAACCGTATTTACTCGCCATATATTTAGCTATGGTTTTAGCACATATTGTTTTTACAGTTTTTACTTCATCTACAAAATTTAGGTCTACTAAGAATTTACTTCCGTCTCCAATCCCCTGTATACCATGAAGTCCCGGTTGATTTCCTGACATGACTGCACTTTCTTCCGGTTCTACAGCAATAATTTTTATACTATTCCAATGTTTTTTTAATCGCTGCCCACAACCCATTAAGGTTCCTCCTGTACCTGTGCCTAAAATAAAGGCGTCCGGTATTATTGTGTTTTTCCATTGCTTGATTATTTCAGGTCCTGTGTTATTGAAGTGTGCTTCTATATTCCATGAATTATGGAATTGGTTACAGTTATACCAACCTTTTGCTTTACATAAGTCATCTCTCATTTCAATAGCCCCATCAAAATCACCCTCATCTACTTGTATTAATTCTGCGCCATAAAATCTCATCATTGATTTTCGTTCTTCAGACATATTAGAAGGCATAATGATTTTCATCTTATAACCTCTTTCTGCTGCTAACATTGCAAATGCTATTCCCGTATTACCTGATGTTGCTTCACAAAGTGTATCACCTTTTTTAATTAATTTATGGAATTCTGCAAGGTTTATAATGTATGTAGCCATTCTGTCTTTAACTGACCCACTTGGGTTCATAAATTCTGCTTTTCCCCAAACTGTGTATTTACCTAAAGTAATTGGTATTAGTGGTGTATTACCCACATTATCTGATAATCTCATATAACCCCTCTTAATTATTTATTTTATTCCCATCGTCTATTATATCTTTCTCGTTGATCTACCATAACATACTCAACAGTATCATTTTTCCCACAATGAGGACAATTTAATTTTTCTAAATGTGATGATTCATTAATTTTCCATTCACCACTACATTTTTGATCAGAGCACTTATAAATATAAGTATGACGTATAAATACTTTATGTGTCATTGAATGTTATTAGTATAGTAAAAAATTAGTTAGACTTAGGTATCGCAGATACGTATGTTTATTTTCTATTCAAATATAATTTTAAATGAATCCTCTAATATTATATCTCCTTCTTCAAAATATGCCTTACCGTGGATAGTAACAGTGTCCCCCACCATAGCTCCTATAGGTGCCATCATGCAAAAAACAGAATCAATAGAAGAGTTAGCATAGCTAGTACCATTAACAATAGGAACAGTCATACCTTCGTATCCTGTTACTGCAAAATTTTCCCAACTCCATGGGGATTCACCCGTAGGGACATTACCTATTTCTATATATGTATATCCTAAAGTATCTGGTGTATACCAAAATGCATCACACCTCCATATTACTTGTGGGGGTAAATTTTTATTATCTAAATTAGTAATATATGCTCCAAATTTATGTAAAGTTTGTTGATCTTCTTGAGTAGTTAAGGGTAAATGGTAATATCCGTTGGGATCTTGATAAGTTCTACCAGTCATCTCAAAATGGTAGTCAGATAAAAGGAGAAATTCTTCTTTATCACAAGAGGTAAACATAATACCTAAAATAAATAATGTTAATAAATTTTTCATAATCTTGATATTTTAATATACCATCAAGATACGAAAGATATTTGGCTTCTCCAAATATTTATGCAATTATTTTCGGGGTTTCCTATTAGGTTTAGTGGAATTACTATTATTATTAGAGTTATTGGAATTATTATTAAAATTAGGCCTATTATTAGGTCTATTGGGGGGCTTATTAGGTTTATTATTAGGTTTTACTATAACATAATTAGTATATGTTGGGGTGTACCACCACTTCCAAACATTATCCCAATGAGGATTATGTATATTATTATAATTACAATCAATACAATTTATATGGTTATGTTTGTAATCGGTAACCCAGTAAGTCCCCGCACAACTAGGTAATAATAAAAAAATTATTAACCAAAATATTATAACAATCATATATCCTGTTTTCCTATTCATATTCTCCATATAAGTTAAATGTTTTTATAGGTTCTGGTTCTGGTTCTGCTATTTCGTGTTCATGATAAATAAAAACTTTACCTTCTGCTGCTTTTATTACATAATCACGTTCTTGTGTTTTTTGAAACACCCATTCTATTCCTTCTGTTAAGTTTGAAAATATGGGTTCTTGTGAATCCGTTGGGGTCCATCTATCTCCTGGGGGGAATCTCTTTAATACTTGTTTTAAATTTATATCTTTTTCAGCCATTTTATTAATTTAAATATTTTTTAAGCTCTTTATCATTTGGTATTCCTGTAATTTTTTCACATTCATCACATGTCCATCTAAATATAAGAGTCGAGGAAGCCTCATATTCTTTAATAGATTTAATAGATTTATTTAAATGTGCACATTTATTTTGTAAATCCTCAATTTCCTTTGAAATTATGCGCTTCTTTTCAATAAGAGAAGCTACTTTTTTAATATTTGCCATAAACAAAAATTTAAGCAACCTTTCCGTAACTTACACCCACCTATCAATCCTACATATATACGCTCGAACACCAAAAAACCAAAATCAACACTAATACATATGCGGCGGTGGACATAAGCATGGATAAACATACGGTGAATGGTGGACGGTGGGACGTATATGTATGGTGTTTTTTTAAAAACCTAATGTATATACAGGCTCGATGTGAAAAGTCCGTTAAGATCTTTTTTTTAATAATTTATATACTTTACAGTAAAATGGAATTTTTGGAATTCTGTATTATAATGATATGCCTATTACGAATGCTATGAATATAATTAACACATAAAGATAGGCGCTGATGTCGACTTTTTTTTTCTTGTGAATTCATAATGGTTTTTGCTGATACGTACAATGCCATGAGGATCGAACGATGACTTATATATGAAGTGATTATGACGTTTTTATGCGCATGTAAATATATGTGTATATACGCTCGATGGTGAAAGACCGTGGTCGAATGATGAATCACCCCAAATTTGGGCGCGATCGTGCGCGATCACACATGGCACGCGGTTGTGGCGCGGTTAGTCGCGTGCGTCCCACCCGCGGGCCGCTAGCGACTTAGAAAAGAAGGGAAAGGAAAATTACTTTATAAAAGTAACTTCCTTCAAATTAATTGTAACATTTATCTTTCTACCTAACACATATGTAAAACCCTCAACTTTAGTACGACCTACATAATCTATATTACACACATGACCACCTACAGCACTTCTTATATAACCATGTGAACCTGCTTTATCACCACACTCATACACATACTCACCAGCACTATCATTGTTGATTTTAAATTTTACACCATGTATAAATTGACTATGTAATTTATTATACAATCTTTGCTTACGCAATCTAATTTGCCTAGACGATTTTTTATTTACAGGTCTGCCTGTATTGTTTACTCTATTATC
>Ga0187218_1000715_pt1 | contig 10468 bp, 7 predicted proteins | sample 14SPOviralmetaG_FD_130167 | JGI IMG/M metagenome (GOLD analysis project Ga0187218, IMG submission 130167) | Marine viral communities from the oligotrophic San Pedro Time Series (SPOT) site, San Pedro Channel, CA, USA - 14 SPOT_SRF_2010-08-11... | ecosystem: Environmental > Aquatic > Marine >...
CAGATGTTATGGAAGATCCAGAGACTGGTAAGAGTATGAAAGTAGATTCCGTGGTTGCAAACGCAATGACAAAAGATTATTCTGCATTAATGAAAGCAGTGGATAAGAAAAAAGGTAGATAATAAATGGCATATGAAATTACATCATTAGTAGACTCAACAAATGATCCTGATGTAGTGTTAGGAGTTGATTTGTCATTTTCATCTGAAGATGTATTTAAACCACTGTTTTCAACGTCTGAACAAGCTACTAGTAATTTAAAAAATTTATTATTAACTAGACTTGGAGAACGATTTGGCCAAGTGACATATGGAACTAATTTATTAAACATGGTATTTCAACCAAATGTAAATGAACTAAAAATTGAGATAGAAGAAGAAATAACACGAGCTATTAATTTTTGGTTACCATATATTAGTATAAATCGTTTAGACATTATTACAGCAGAAGAAGATCCTACATTAGAGCATAATACTCAAATAACATTACAATATAACGTTTTAGAATTTGATACTAAAACAATAACAATATTTGCAAATGAAACAGGACAATTAATAATTGAGTAATTATGGAAAATAAAAAAGACATATCGTATATAGGTAAAGACTTTGGGCAATTCAGAAGAAATTTAATTAATTTTACAAAACAATATTTTCCAAATTCATATACTGATTTTAATGAATCATCACCAGGAATGATATTCATTGAACTAGCTTCATATGTTGGCGATGTATTAAGTTATTATGCGGATACTAATTTAAAAGAGTCTTTATTAGAACAAGCTAGCGAGAAAAGAAATATTTTTGATTTAGCTCATTCATTGGGATATATGCCTAAAGGATCAGTTCCTGCTCACACTACATTAGATATATTTCAATTAGTTCCCGCAGTTGGAACTGGAACAAATGTTGCTCCAGATTATACATATGCATTAACAATAAAACAAGGAATGCAAGTTAAACAAGAAAACGGAAGTGCAGTTTTTAGAACTTCCGATTCTGTTGATTTTAGATTTTCTTCTTCTTTTTCGCCAACTGAGATAACTATATTTGAATCTGATGAAACTACTAATTTACCAATATATTATCTTTTAAAAAAACAAGTAAAAGCTGTTTCTGGAGAAGTAAGAACTGCCAAATTTGATTTTAATGAACCTATTGCATACGATAAAGTTTTATTACAGGATAATAATATTATTGATATTATATCAGTAAATGAAACTGATGGAGATGCGTGGTCGGAAGTTCCATATTTAGCACAAGATACTCTTTTTGAAGACGTTCCAAATTTAGCAGAAAATGATCCAGAATTATCTGTATATAGATCTTCTTCTCCTAGTTTATTAAAATTAAAGAAAACATCAAAACGATTTATTACTAAAAGACGAAGTGACGGAAAATTAGAATTACAATTTGGATCTGGTGTTTCAGATAATAATGATGAAGAAGTATTACCAAATCCTGATAATGTAGGAAATGGATTATCAGGAGTTCGAAGAGATATAGATGTTGATATTGATCCTTCAAACTTTTTATATACTAGAGCATATGGACAAGCTCCGTCTGATACAACATTAACTATTAAATATACTGTAGGTAATGGTGTTGAAGATAATGTTTCAAGTGGAGTATTAACTGAAGTTGATTTTGTAGAATTTGATGATGATGTAAATGCAGTTAATAGTTTAGGTTTAATAAATTTTGTAAAAAGTTCAGTAGCAGTAAATAATCCAACTCCAGCAGTTGGTGCTAAAAGTAAAGATACATTAGAAGATATAAAAAATAATACATTAGCTAATTTTGCTACACAAAATAGATTAGTTACGCGCGAAGACTATATTATACGAGCATATTCAATGCCAGCAAAATTTGGAAATATAGCTAAAGCATATATTGTTCCGGATGATCAAATAACACAACAAGATTTAATAGAATCTAGAATTCCAAATCCGTTAGCAATGAATATGTATGTATTAGGATATAATTCATTGAAACAACTTACTGATCTTAATAATGCAGTTAAAGAAAATTTAAAAGAATATTTAAGTTATTATCGAATGTTAACAGATGCTATAAATATAAAAAATGCATTTATAATTAATATCGGAGTTGATTTTGAGATTTCAGTTTTAACAAATTATAATAGCAATGAAGTATTATTAAGTAGTGTAAATGAATTAAAAAAATATTTTAATACTGATAGATGGCAAATTAATCAGCCTATTATAAAATCAGATATAACTAATTTATTAGGAAATATAAAGGGTGTTCAGAACGTAATAGGTGTACAATTTAATAATTTATTTAATTCTGAATCAGGATATTCTGGAAATGTATATGATTTAGTTACTGCTACAAAAAACGGAGTAATTTATCCTTCATTAGATCCTAGTATTTTTGAAGTTAAATTTCCTAATAATGACATAAGAGGTCGTGTAGTATCTTATTAACTACATATTTATAGAAAAAAAGGATTAACATGGGCGTTTTATCTACAAATCGTGCTCAAATAACATCAGGAGGATTAATATCAGCAAGTTTTATTTCTGATATATATGATGTATTAACAGGCGTTAAATCAGATACTTCTGTATTTTCAGGATCTTTGAGTGTAAGTGGATCATTAAATATAAGTAATGGAATAACTGGTACGCTAACCGGTACTGCAAGTTTAGCTAGTACATCATCATATATTGCAGCTGCTAATATAGATGGTACAGTTGCTAATGCAACTAGTGCTAGTAGTGCAATAAATGCAGTAACTGCGTCTTTTGTAGCTAGTACATTACAATTTGGTACATCAACTACATTAGGTACTGTAATAAACGGAGCATTAGCAGTATCGTCATCTGGAGATTTATATTTTGGAAGTGCCAGTGCATGGTATAAAGTAACATTAGGATAATAAGGAATAATATGTTTAGAATATTTTATGCTGAAAAAGATGCTACTTTATACGAACATAAAGATACTACAAATACTGGATTAGACGAAATTTTAGAAATAGGAAAGCGTTTAGATAATGACGGAACTACTTTAAAAAAATCAAGATCTATTGTAAAATTTGATATGTTAGAAATAAAATCAGCATTATCAAAATATTCTATAGATATATCTACATGTAAATTTATATTGCAATTATTTACATGTGAAGCAAAAAATTTACCAGCAGATTATACAATTGATGCTAATATTAGTGCACAGCCATTTACTAACGGTACCGGATTTTTATCTTCTGATCCTATAGTTAAAAATGGTGTTGCTTGGGCAAAACCAGCTGCCAGCTGGTCTTTAGACTTGCAACAAGGAACAAATTGGATATCAGGAAGTCAAAATATACGTGTAAATAACTCTTCATTATATGTTACAGGATCTGGAACAGGTGGTAGTTGGTTATATCAAAGTGGAAGTGCAACTTTAAATTTATCTAATTTTAATCAATCATTTTTGTATCAGCCCGGATTAGATGAGAATGAATCATTTTCACATAGAGTATCAGATATTTTTATGGATGTTAGTGAAGCTGTAACGTTATGGATAAGTGGTAGTGGAGGAAAAACTATAGACAATAATGGATTCCTATTAAAATTTTCAGACACTAATGAAGCCTCATCTGCAGAAGGAACTATTTCATTTTTTAGTAGAAATACTCATACTATATACGTTCCAAAATTAATCATGTTATTTGATAATTCAGAATATAATAGTAATTTAGATCAAATTGATTTAGATTCATATTGTATATACAGTAAAACAAAACCAACATATAAAGATACTGAAGTTACGAAAGTTAGAATATATGCTCGAGATAAATACCCTAGTAAATCTGCAACTAATTTATTTCCAATACAAACTATAAAACGTTTACCGGAGAATACATATTTTGCAATTAAAGACTCCGCTACAGATGAATACATAATTCCGTATGATGATATTTATAATAAAGTAAGTTGTGATTCTACTAGCAATTTTATACATATTGATATGAATAGTTTTATGCCGGAACGTTATTATCAATTAGAATTTAAAATTAAAGATGGAATTACTGAACAATATACAGATGACCAGATTTATTTTAAAGTAGTTAGATAATGGCACAAGAAGAACAATCATTTAGAGATATAGTTAATGAACAACAAATTCAAGAATATGAAAATGCTGGATTAACATATAAAACTGATAATAATAATGTTAATCTTCGAGATCTGGGTGGAAATATTGTAGTTATTGATGAATCTGAATCACAAACTGTTTTAGTAATAGAGCCTGTAGTTAAAAATATTACAATGGATTCGTTTTTACGTGTAGTAAATACTCAATTTAATTATTTTAACTTTCCTGCGTCGACAAATATATTAAATGCTGATTTGGATATTGATGTAGATTTAAATATAGAACAAGAAACAGAAGATCCTATATATGCAAGATATAAACCTATAGATCAACAACAAATTCCAGCTGGTGGCAATATAAATTTTGCTAATGAACTTGAAATGAGTGAAATAGAAGAAGGAGCTTTACAAAAAAGGCCAAATCGTTATTATATAACTAAAGAAATTAAAGATTCTGGAGTAGATTTAAGATTTAGAGTTAAAATTAATTTTAGATATGATAGTCCAGATGTTGATTTTAATACAACGTATTTTTATATTACTAGATTTAGTCCTGATGCAAAATTTACTGATGTAACATATAAAGAATTTTTTAATTTTGAAAATCCATTAGCCGGCGGAGGTCGTATTGATCAATATAATGTACAAGAAGCAACTAAAGAAGTAGTTATTGAAAATTCAGAATTTGATGTTGGTGATAGTTTTGCACTATTTGGTTTAGCTGGAACAGGAAATTCTGCTAAATATAGTACAATTAATGCAGATCAAACATATTGGTCTATAACCGATGCATCTAAAAATGTTGATGAATGGAATAGAGAAATTGCATCACCAATTTCACAACAAACAGCTGTTGTACAAAATGTAACTACACAAAATACAATTAGATAATGAGTTTGCAACAATATAAAAATATCGACACATTTTTAAATTCCGATAAATCGTTATCTACAAATCGTATACAACACAAACAATCTGAATTATTTGCATTAGATGCAGTAAATTCAATTTATTATAATGATGATATTTTAAATAGAACTGATTCATCACGCGTTGAAGTTCATTTATATTCTAATCAAACGTGGACTACTGGTAATCATAATATTAATTTATTAGCTGAATCTAGAGAATATACTGATAAGGATACTAATAAACCTATACAGTTTCCAGGAGGACAAATTTTAATAGATTTGTCGAAAGAACTAAATGATTTAAAAATTAATGCTGGAAATTTTAATATAGCAGTTAACTTTTTTAGAAATTTAATTGGTAGTTATGAAAGACAACATTTACGTGTTGAAGAAATATCTCCTGATCGTACTGAAATTAAATTACGGGCTATAGATGCTACAGATCCTGAGTTTTTACAACAAATATCTGAATATATACAGCGTGGATTACAAACATCTCAAACACATTATAAATCATATTTACTAAATTTTAGCAGAAATAAATGTGCGTTATTTATTAATAGTGTCGTAATAGGCGAGTATCTTTATGTTAAATTATATGAACCTTTAGATGACTCTATAGAAACCGATTTTAAATCTTGGGTTGTAGAAGAACAAAAACCAGCCGTATTAGACAGAATTTCTATACAGCCTATAGAAACAGCTATTGAATTTAATAAATTATCTGGTCCTAATTGGCAAGCAAATTATTCATATAATACATCAACCGAATCAGGATTAAAAAATTGGTCAGATTTATTAGGATCGTCAACACAAACATCACAAGAAATTGTAGATAAATATTTTTCTGGAAGTTTAGCTGGAGTTGATTTAAATATTAATTATCAAGATTTTAATAACTTTATTTTTTATAGTTCAGCCACGGAAAGATTAGAAAATTTTAAATATAAATTAAATTTATTAGAACATTATACATCACAAAATGTAGCGGTTTCTGCTATTTCTGGAAGTGTTGCAACAACTAATGCAAATGATTTTTTATCATTAAGAACTAATTTAATTAGTGGTTTTGACAATTTTGAAAAATTTTTATATTATGAATCTTCTTCAAAATTAACTACACATGAAATAGCGTTAGAAAATCCTATTGTAGCTGAACAAACAGGAAGTTATATATCTCCAGTACCAAAAACAAATTCTACTTATCCATATACATTAGTTGATGTTAATAGTACAGAGTTTAACACTTGGTATTCAAATTTATATAGTGCAGCAGAAACATATGATTCATTTAATATAAATGCATTACAATATGCCGTACCAGAACATATAAAATTAAATCAAGGAAATGCTCCACTAACAACATTTGTTAATATGCTTGGTCATCATTTTGATATACTTTACACGTATATTAATCATATGACTAGAATACATAATCGAGAAGAAAATCCTAAATTAGGAATGCCTAATGAATTATTATATTCAGTTGCCAAACAATTTGGATGGAATTTAACAGATGGTAGGCAAGATCAAGATTTATGGCAATATTTCTTTGGAACAAATGAATCAGGTATTCCAGTTACCGGTTCTAATAGTATAGGCGATCCAGCAGTTTCTGGTAAAAATATGACATATACAATATGGCGTCGTATAGTTAATAATTTACCATTATTATTAAAGTCTAAAGGAACTAAGCGTAGTATACAAGCATTATTATCTTGTTATGGTATTCCGCAATCAATGATTACTATTAAAGAATATGGCGGACCAAGATTAGATAGAGCTCCCTCATATGAAAAATTAAACTTTGATTACTCGTTAGATTTAATTAATAATACATCTGGTACCGTTATTACAGATTATTCTCAATCTATAAATTCTATAGAATTGCGATTTCGTACGGATAATGTAATTACAAATCCTAGTATATCTAGCACAATGAATTTATTTTCTGTAGGTAATAATAATGTAACAATCGATTTTACTCGAGGAACATTAGGTACTGTACAAATAAATGGAACTAGTTCTGCAGATATTGAATTATTTGATGGAAATTTTTTAACTACAGTATTACGTAGTAATGGCACAAATTTAGATTTAGTTGCAAAAAAATCTAAGTATGGTAAAATAGTTGCAACTGTATCTGCGTCTGCAGTAGCTTCGTTTCCAGTTTCTGGATCTATAACATTAGGAGGAACTAGTGGCGGAGATAGATTACAAGGACAATTACAAGAATTAAGAATTTGGTCTAGTAGTTTAGGAAATTCTGCATTAAATAATCATACAAAAGCTCCTGCTGCATATGATGGTAATAATGATGCATATGATGAATTAATTTATAGATTGCCGCTAACACAAAAAATTGATCATTCAACTACTAGTAGTTTGAGTGGCGTTCAACCAAAAGATTCAACTATATCTTCTTCATTTACATCATGGACAAATAATACTCCATATGATTCTATAGAAGAAACATATTATTTTGATGGAATATCTTTAGCAGCTGGTACATTTGATGATAATAAAATACGATTAGAAAATAATAAACTAGTAGGAAATTTAGATTTAAAAACAAGAGCAGAACAAAGTCAGTTTGATAAAGCTCCATTAGATAGTAAAAAATTAGGAGTATATTTTTCACCACAAACTATGGTGAATGAAGATATAATAGCTCAATTAGGATTTACTGAATTAGATCAATTTATAGGCGATCCAGGAAATACTGAAGATAAATCATATCCTAATTTAGTTAGAACTGCAAATAACTATTGGAAAAAATATAAAAATAAAAATGATATCAATGCATTTATTAAAATATTTACATTGTTTGATTTATCATTTTTTAAACAATTAGAACAATTACTACCAGCACGAGCAGATGCAATGACAGGTATTGTAATACAGCCTAATATATTAGAACGTAATAAAGATACAATTTTACCTGAAATACTTAGATTTAATGATAGTTATACTGTAACTTTAAGTGATGTTCCTCCAATTACATCAGGTGATTCTCTTCAATATATAGGACAAATAGACGGAAAAATATTATCTATTTCAGGATCAGATGATGAACAAATACAAGGATTTTTGACATCATCAATTGAAAAACGTTATAATGGAACAATATATTCACATGAATATCAAATATTATCTGCAAGTGTTTATATTACAGGATCATCGCCATATTGGATGAGTGAAGCATTATTACCATTTATATCTTCAAGTGTTAATTCTGAATTTAAACAACATAAAATTATATTAAATTCAACAACTAGTTATGGTAAAGCTCAAGTTTCAGATTATTTACCAGCTGGTATTAACAATCAAAAATTTGCAGGATCTAAAATGACATCACCTGATTTTAATATAAATTCTACCGATACAATAGATGGGTTACCTGTTGTAGAATTTAGTTCAGCTAATCCAAATCAATTAATATATCAAAATTTAGGACAAGGTGGCAGTTTTGTAATACGCTAAAATATACTAAAAATATAAATGAAACATATTTATTAAAAATAGGAATTAATTATGGGATACTTAAATAATAGTTCAGTAACTGTTGATGCTATATTAACATTAAAAGGACGAGAATTATTAGCAAAAGGAAAAGATGCGTTTAATATTACGCAATTTGCAATAGGAGATGACGAAATAGATTATAGTTTATTTAATCCAGATCATCCATTAGGAACAAGTTATTATGGAACAATCATAGAAAATATGCCTATCACAGAAGCTATACCTGATGAAACACAAGCATTAAGATATAAATTAATAACATTACCAAAACAAACTACTAATATTCCAGTTATATCAGTAGGAAATACATCGATTGTATTACAAGGTCCTGGTACTAGAGCTAGTATAACACCTAATACAGCTAATTTCCAAGGAGGAAATTCTAATTTAGGTTATACGGCAATACTTTCAAATTCCACTGTTGCGACATTACGAGTAACAAGTGCATTGCAAAACTCAGTATTACCAACAACTCCTAGAATAATTGGAGACAATGAAGACGCACAAAGTGTAGCAGTTACAGGTTTAGAATTTGAAGTTGTTGCAAAAACACAATTATTAGAAGACAAAACTGCGACTATCACAATTATTGGAAATGAAACAGGTGGGTCTGTAACTATTCAATTATCAGTTAAACGAGCTACCGCAGTAACAGCAAACTTCAATCCGAGATAATCATAAAAGGTTAAAAATGAATTTTAAAATGATAAAACAATTAAGAAAATTACCTAGACATGGTGTATTACCAAGAAGTCGAGGAGCTGCAGGTTTAGCAAATATGACATCTCCCGCAAGTGCAAGTCCTGCGGCAGCACCAGCTGCAGCTCCGGCAATACAACAAGCTGTTAGTAATGTTAATCAACAAGTACAGCAAATGGCTCAAGCTTTAGCACAAGAAATTATTGCTGAACAACAACAGCAACAACAAATTGCAAGAATGGGACGTACGTTTACTAAATTTGATGTAGTTAACGATGTTGTTTCAAATCAAAAGGAATTGGTAACTGCCGGATTATGGAGTGATAATGCTGCAACATTAACTACATATTTTACAGGATCAGCACAAACAGTATCACAACGTAGATATTATGTTGATGTATTTAATAAAGATGTATCTGATGCAACTAGTGCATGTCAATTTTCATTAGCATATGGCCATGCAGCAGGAAGTGGTTCTGATTCTGTTGGCCAATTAAATGATTCTCCATCAAAAGCCATATATGGACAATATAGACAATTATTATTAAACCCAAATGATTCTAGATTTACTACAGGTGATGGAGATACTGATAGTATTTATGTGATAAATTTTAAAAGATCAAGACTTAAAGAACGTTTAGATCCTGGAAATTTTGAAATACCGTTATTAGCGTTATCTGCATCAGGACAATTAAATGCTACAGGAAGTCTTCCACATACTGGATCGACTGTGTTCACATTAATTGATGATTCGTCTGCAACTGCAGCAACAATTGGTGATTCTGGTAAAATGTTTAATATTGTTTCTGGTTCTATTAATAAAGGTATTCATAATCCATCTGCTCCGATTTATTATGGATTAGCATATCCAGATCATGGAGTTTTAATTTTAGATGGTACTAAATTAGATGCAAATTTAGGATTTCAAACAAATACTGGTTCAAGTAGTGAAGGTAATAATCATTTTAGATTATATCATGCTTTATCAGGTTCTGGAGCGTTTACTAATCCAGCTACAAGTGATACATATGGATTTTTAGCTAGAAACTCAGAAAATGTAACAAGTACACATTATTTTGTTCGTATCAAAAATGCAGAATATAATTTTTCTAATAATCCATCATATACTACTGGTAGTGTTGGTTCTTTTTCACAAACTTCATTTGTTGGAGATCCAAAAGTATATATTACTACGGTAGGATTGTATAATGATAGTAGAGAA
>Ga0187218_1000727_pt1 | contig 10383 bp, 21 predicted proteins | sample 14SPOviralmetaG_FD_130167 | JGI IMG/M metagenome (GOLD analysis project Ga0187218, IMG submission 130167) | Marine viral communities from the oligotrophic San Pedro Time Series (SPOT) site, San Pedro Channel, CA, USA - 14 SPOT_SRF_2010-08-11... | ecosystem: Environmental > Aquatic > Marine >...
TTATTCGTATGAATCAACTTTCCTCTCAAGAAAGACAACTTGTTGAGAGATGTGAATACTACGGTATACAATATTTCACCGCAGATGATGGTAATACCGACTGGGAAAGGACATTTTTGAATGATATGAGGTTAAGATTAATTAACTATCGTGACCCGACATCAAAACAGTTGGAAACGCTTATGAACATCCTACAACGAGATAAGGAAGCGGCGACTCAGAAACAAATCGCCTATCTGCGAAATTTAGGATATGAAGGAGATTATGGAACATTAACCAAAGCCTCTGCTTCCAAAGCAATTGATGATATTCACCAAAAAAGAAGGAGTGATAAAAATGAGTAAAAAGAAAAATGAAGTAAAAGAGGAAGCCCCGCAAGAAGAAATAGTATCAGATGTTGCTCCAAATGAGCAACAGATTGATGTTAATAAATTAGTTGAAATGTATAATAACACTATTAATCAACTTAACCAACATAAGCAATTATGTAAACAATATGAATTAACGATTAATACATTAACAGGTAGACTAATTGAAGCACAAAGAGGACTAGACTCTTTACAGTTACAAGTAAACCAACTAGTACAACTTACACAAAAGGGAGGTGAATAAATAAATGAATCTAATAATAATGAATGAAACAGGACACACACAAATAACAGTTAATGCAGATGAGATGATTGAACACATTGTTGACCATCCTACCCATTGGGTTTTCGTAGATGGTACAATGGTTGCTAGAGAATCTATTTCTGATGTTAATTGGGAAACAGTAGAATCCGTAAACTTAGTTCCTGCCGTTGTCGGTGGTTACTAAGCCTCAACCGTATGGTTGCCTAGTAACAGGTTAGTTACCAAGTGGGTGAAAAGCCCACAGAATATAGGAATAGATATTATGAAAGTAAATCAACTATTATATATTGAAGATGAACTATTAGAGTTTAGTCAACAATATGGGGATGTAGGTGAATATATTAATATTAAATCTGCATACAGAGATTATCATATATCTAAAAAATTTAATGAAACAACATCAATAAATGGTAAAAAACTAAAACAAAAAGTCGTATTTTATACGAAAGGTTCGTGTAAAAACTCTTTAAAAGATAAAAATAATTTATCTTCTGTAATTAATAGTGATATGAAACATATAGACAAAATAAATAAAATAGTGGATAATATGTACCACTTAAAAAAATATTATACAAAAAATCAAAATGAATATGGTGAATACAATGAAAATCAAATTTATAATAAGTCCTCCTGACGATAGTCTCAATAGAGAAAAAATTAGTTTATTATTCAATACTACGAATAAGAAATGTTTCAATCAGTTATACTATGGTATGAAACTAAGACCTAGAATGCTAAACCAATTAGGTGAAGTACAAATTGCAACACAAAAAATAGGAATGGAATCCTCAAGGAAGTCTAAAATAGACCCTATTTTACATTCTCTCAATAATGCAATCAAAAGTCATTTAGTAGCACACAGAAGTGATACTAGACATTATATGAATATGTTAACTAGAAAAATTAAAGGTGATGGTAAGTATACATTATTTTTCGGTAGAACTCCTAGTGGAAGTTTTCATGTTAATCATGTAAAACAATCTAAAGAAGATATGATTTCAACAATTAGTAAATTTGTTTTAAGAGTTAAAATTTGCAAAGATATTGCAACATTAGATGATTATGTTGAAAAATTATTAACTTATCCTAGTAATGTATTATATGTTCTAGAAAATAGAACACCTTATACCTTTTATGATGAAGGTGTGAGACAAGATGTAAGAATTAATACTAGAGATATAGGTAATAAAGAAATTGCTTTAGAAATATCTGATGGTATTTGGGGAACTATATCTATAAAAGATATGAATACCTTTGTAAATACGTTTAAACATGGCTCTGAAAGGTCTAAGAAATGGAGTAGAATAACTCCTAGAAGATTATGGTTTGAAGTTATGGGAACAGAATGTTCAGAAGCCCAACTTAAACTTATGATAGCATGGTTAAAACAAAATAGAACACAAGACATGGTTAATAAGAGAGCAGAAGAATTATTACATTCACTTAATGATGTTTCTAATATGTCTTATTTCCCTAATTTTGCTACAAATTTAGACTTGAGAAATCCTGACTACGCCAACCATAAAGATAAACTTAAAAAGGCTGTTTTAGTAAAAGGAAAAATGTATGATTGGTTACTTGTTTCTAAACTTAAGAATAATCAAAATCATTCAATTAATCGTCACCAATCTGTAGAGTCTTACATTATAAGTAAGAAAATTACTGATAGTACTCAATTATTAACATTCCAACATGAAGATAGAAGTATAACTATAGTGGGAAGAAGTATTTGTATAGATAATGTTCAAAATAATTCTAGTATTGGCGACCAACTTAGTACTAGAGCATATATTGCTATGAATGATGAATCAGTTACAATGGCAGGTATGATAAATACCATTCCAAAATTAACAGAAACAATGGTTAATTCTAGATTATCGAATGATGAATTCAATACTCTTAGAAAATCTCTAAGGAATTTTAGTGAAGGTTGGTTACTATGACATGTAAAGAATGTGGTTGTTTAACTTCATCTTTTGATGAAAGATTAGGTGAAACCGTTTGTGATAGTTGTGGATTAGTAGAAATATCACATTTTATAGAAGATACTGTTTCTAATTGGAAAGCAGATAAAACTGGAAGACAATTAGGTTCTCAAATACTTCAGTTTGGTAAATTGAGAAACACCAATGTTAGATATAATAATAGTATTAATATATCAGACAGAAGAATGGCAATATTATCTGCTACCACACTATCTCATTACAGTGTTAATAAAGATACTCTAGATAGAGTAAGTACATATTACCGAACAATAAAAAATGAGTATGTTTTAAAAGGACATTCTATAGAAGAACGGTCAGCAGGATTGACATACTTTATTTTACGTGAACTTAAAGTTGCAACCTCACTTAGGAAGCATCAATCTATAACAGATGTACCAACTTCTAGAATATCAAAGGTTGCTAAAAAGATAGCAAGATTTCACAGAAAGGCACATATCTTTTCTGAAAGAAATATAATGTCTCTAGGTTCTGAACTTCTAGATAAATTAAAAGTATATGGAAATGATAGAATGGAAGTATTAGATATGATAGAGTATGTTAATATATTGCTTAATGAAAGAGATATAAGATATTCAGATAACTTTCTAGCATCTACTGTTTGGATAGTATCTCAAATAAATGATATGAAGATTACACAAAAGAAACTAGTATCAGTATGGAATTGTTCTGATGGTGCAATAAGAGTAGCACTAAAGCAATTGTATATTATTCTAGGAATATCGAAGGCTGAACTTGATACCTATTCAGTTAACGAAATAATACATGGTATCAGAATATAGGAGAAATAAGTATGAATAAAATAACAATGAAAACAAGTAAAGGAACGACAACACTGAATTTAAAATATGTAAGTGCATACTCTGTAAATAAAGTAAAAACAGGTGTGCTATCATCAGAAAGATATCTGATTGATTTACATATGAATAGTGGTACTATCTTTAGTAGTGAAGTATCAGAAGCAGATTTTATAGTGTTTGAAAAGAAATGGAGTGATAAAGAATGAGTGAATTAAAAACAATACAATGTGTAATTTGTAAAAGAGATATAGAACATAAAGTACACAATGGAAGAGTGTATTGGACACAAGGAAATAATGCACAACCCATTGCAGATGGAAGATGTTGTGATAGATGTGATGTAGGAGTAGTTCTACGTGCTAGATTAGTTGATATGCAAAAAAGGAGGAAGAATAAATGAGAAGAATAATGATAATAGGAGCAGGAGGAATTGGAAGTCATCTAATAACCTTCTTAGATAGAATAGGAATATATGATATAACAGTATTTGATGATGATAAAGTAGAAGAAAAAAACTTAACATATCAAAATTTTAGTGAAGCACATATTGGTATGAAGAAAGTTGATGTTTTTGCTAATGCAAAATCTGAACCATATCAAGTATTAGTTGCTAAACAATTGACAGGTTATGACTTAGTAGTTTGTTGTGTAGATAATCTTTCAACAAGAAGATTAGTTTACTCTCAAGGTTTTGGTGATGATGCTAATCTTAAGTGGTTAGACTTGAGGGCTCAAGCGAGAAATGCCGCATTGATTTCCTACAAGATAGACCCAAATTTGATGGATACCTTACTAGCAGGAGCGGATGGTTCTTTTAGTTGCCAAGGGTCGGAATGGACTGGGGATGCTGAACAGATTAACTGTATGCACATTGCAATAGCAGGTGTAGCCTCTCAATGGATACAAAGATGGTTTCATAATAATGATGATGTAATAGATAAGATGGTGATGAACATATGAGTAATGAAGAAAATATAGATGATTTAACAGAAGATGAAATAGATAAAGTGATGAATGTTTTATCCACCGATGGATACTATGTTCAAGCACAAATTGTAAAGGTAACTTGTCCTCATTGTGGTGAAGAGTTTCTAGGAACTAAAAGACATGCAGGAGGATTTATTTCCGGTCATCAAGTCTATCATGAATTTGTAAATAGTCAAGACCTTCTAATAACTAAAATGGGAGGTATCTAAAATGAAAGCAGGAGTAAGAGCAAGATACTTTAGTAAGTTTAAAGCAAGACATAAAAATTACCTAGCAGGTAAGTATAAATTAAAAGGAGAAAAATAAAATGAATATGGAAGAATTAGAAATTAAAAATGAAGAATGGCAAGAAGAAATAAGAAAGATATGGGATGTTGTAAAAGACGTTGCAGAATTTGTATATCCTAGTAATAGTACAGAAGTGTTCTTAACTACAATATGGAATCAATCAATGGATGCATTTGATAAACCTAGAGAAGTACAAGTAATTGTAGACGATAAAGATGAATTATATATCAGTGTAGGAACACCTAGTTTTGTATCTTTTGATAATCAAACTAACCAATTAAAGGGAATGAAATTACCAATTAAATGTTGGATACATACTCATCCTTTTGGTCAAGCGTATTGGAGTGGTATTGATTGGGCTACAATTAATAAATGGAGAAGTACTAATGAAGATGGTAGTTATCTTAATTTAATGAAGTCTGCAATAGTATTAGGTGATAATCAATATATGGCACATAACTTAGAAACTGATATCGCAAAGAAAGTATACTATGGTATATTAAAACAGGATAATGGAGTAGAGGAAGAATGAGTAAAAAATATTACACTATAGCATTACAATATGATATTAGTGGCGACCCATGTGACCCACCACATCATATTGAAGATAGAATGGTTATGTTAATGCAAGTAATGCATGAAGTTGGGTTTGGTATGGATGTTTCTTATGGTTATGCTGATAAGAAGATAATGAAAACAATAGAAGAAGGTGGAAAAAAATGAATGAAGAAATGTATAGAAAAAATGTAGAAAAAATGACGAATGTAGAATACATTACTTTTGTAAATGAAAAATTACAAGAGATAGAAATTTTTGAAAAAATACTAAATGAAAATAAAATATTAATTGAAGGTGAAATGGTATGACTGAAACAAGACAAACAACATTAAAAGAATTTGAAGAATCAAAAACAAGACAAACTAGATTAACAGAGTTTGGGATAGTATTACTATTCCTCTCTGCTTCTCTAGCAGGTTGTGCAGAAATTATACCCGACCCACCATCAGAGTATGATAGTGTTAGTGGGTCTTTTGATACATATGATAACAAAACTATTCCTGTAGTTGCCATTGGTAACAATACGACATACCTACAGATTATTAGCATTACATATAATATGACTAACTCTAATAATGAAACATTTGAAATCAATGGATATGTATTTCAAGAAGGAACTGATTTTGTATTTAATTATGGTTACGCTCTAGATATTGGTAAAGTGTATTTACATTTTGCTTATCTTGAAAATACTTCTTATACATATGAAGTATATTATTCTGAAAGGATTATATAATGAGGTTGTTTAAATGGTTGGTTTTAATTTATTTAAGGTTACTATTGTTCAAGAAGAGAAAAAAGTCTGCCCTAAAAAATCTGCTTCTGCAAAAAAGGGTTGGATAACTCGGAAGGCACGTAAAGAATACATAGAAGAAAGAGAAGAAAGAGAAGCACAACAAATAAATGAAGAATGGACTAGTGAAGATTGGGAAAATCTTCCCCCATTATTTAATGAAGGTGAAAAAAAATGAAGAAAGCAGTAACGATTAGATTTCCTGCCCCTTTACCTGCTGAAATTACTTGTCCTATTTGTGAGGGCAACAAGTGTATTGTTTGTAAGAAGACAGGTAAAATAAAAATTACAGTAGATGCAAAAGTTCCAATTCAAAGAAGTTTAATTGTAAAGTATTTTGCAGAACATCTAAATGACATGGCTACAGAATTAACTAAACAATATGGTTTATCTCCCGAAGTAGAAACAGAAGATATGATTGTTGTTGATGATAAAGAATATGAAATAGTTAAAATAAGTAGTTTAGGTGGAGTAGTGTGGATAGCGAACAGAGTAGACGAACTAGAATCTCCTAGATATTTTAGTTCCTTTACCAAACTACAACAATTTAAACAAGGTTGGTCATTATGAAAGATGAAAAGATTATTACAAGAATACCTAGAAATGCAACTAGTGAATTAGTTGTTAGAACGGCAGAGTATTGGAATATACCAATTGTAGATTTACGTTGGTATGCCGATGGTAAGCCTTCTAGAAAGGGAATAAGAATGAATATGGATGAACTACAACATCTAAGTAAAGCAATAAATAAAATAATAGAAATAAATAAGGTGAATAAAAATGACGTTAATGAAATTCGCAAGAATGTGTGAAGCAATAGAAATGGCAAGTGGAAGTAATAGAAAACAAGAAATTATTTCAGAATCAATTAGAAGTTTTTCTAATCCAAATATAGTATTAGATATTCTATCTGAACAGTTAGAACCTAATAATATAGGAGTTAAGAAAGCAAGAATATGGATAGCAGAAATGTTAGAAGTATTTGAAGACGAAGTAATTGCAAGTGAAAACTTATGGGGTGATTTAGCAGAAGGTATCTATCAAATGGTATTAGAACCTAAAACTGAAACACAACATACAATGCAATCTTTATTATCTCTATTAACATTAGACTGTTCTTCAAAGAATACTACTTCTTTCTTAATAATAAAAGAAGAATTATCTAAGATGACAGGATTAGAAATGAAATGGTTTGTTAGATATTGGTTAAGAACACCTAGAAATGGTATCTCTTCATCTAATGTTTACAAAGCGTTAAAAGTACACTTTGGGGAAGGTTATAATGTTAAATATAACAACTACCATAGTCCTAGTGCTATCTATTCTAGTTTAGTTACTAATACTATTCTAAAACAGACAAATAATGTTGGAGTATTTGTTAAACCAATGTTGGCTAAAAAATATGAAGGTAAAGTTCCTGATAACTATATCATAGATACTAAGTATGATGGTAATAGATATCAAATACATATCAGTAATAGTGATGTTATTATTTTTAACAGAACAGGTAAAATTGTTACTGAACAGTTTAGAGATATTGCTTCACTTCAGGATATATCAATTTGTAAAGATATGATATTAGATTGTGAAATATATCCTATTAATGTAGATGGCTCTCCTGCTGAACATAAAAAGTTAGCAACAAGAGTTCACTCTAAAAACAAGGTTCAGGCGATGGTAGATTGTCCAGTTAAATTAGTTGTATTTGATATACTATATGTTGATGGGAAATCTTTGATTGAAGAACCTTATCATATTAGATTAACTAAGTTACGGTCAATAATAGATAAGAAATATATTACAGAATTCTTTTCTACTAACGTATTAGGTAAATATGAAGATTCATCAGATTTGATTCAATCATATAATATTGCAATTAATCGTGGGTTTGAAGGTATTATGATTAAAGACTTAGATGCACCATATGCTATTGGTAAAAGAAATAATTGTTTACTAAAACATAAACCACCTACTATTAATTTAGATGTAGTTATAGATAGTGCAAAGTATGGTGAAGGAAATAGAAGTGATGTCTTTGGTTCATTTGGTATCTCTGTAAAAGATGAAAGTGGATATGTAAATGTTGGTTCTGTTGGAACAGGATTTTCTCAAATGGACTTAATTAAATTAACCACAGACTTGAAGAAAATTGTAGATAAATATGATAAAGATATTTTCTATGTTTTACCTAGAATTGTATTAGAAGTAACATGCGATTTAATATCTCAAGATGCTGATGGTAATTTTGGTCTTAGATTTCCTAGACTAGTTAAAATTCGTGACGATAAATTTCCTGCTGATATTAATACCCTAGAAGACATAAGGAGTAATATTTAACTACCTTACCGTAGAGTCAACCACATGTTAAGCAAGGACGAACTGCGAGGTATTTTACTCTCTCTTCCTACGGCTGAAATTAATATATCAAAAGATAAAAACACAACCGTAGGTTATAGAGTTAGACTTAGAGTATCTATTAGAGGAGAACTAAAATTCTTATTTGCAATAAGAAGAAGTTTACTTCAACATGAAATAGAAAGTAAAGTTAAACCTATGGAAAGTAGAAACAGACCACGACCAGTTTTATACATAACAGGTATTTCTAATTTAGAAAATCTATATGAAACATTTACATTGTATAGTAATTATTCTAATGTAGTTTGGAATAACTTCGTACATGTAATGTGGATGGTTAGACAAGATAAACATTTAACCCAACAGGGTCTTGATAAGATATTAGAAATAAAGGGTTTGATATAATGTTATGTGCAAGATGTAATCTTAGAACAGTACACAATAGTCATCTTTGTACGACATGTATTGTTAATACAACATTGTTAGACAAATCAGAACACTTAGTATCTGATGAAGAAATATTAGATTATCATGCTACACGACAAAGTTTACTTGGTTGTCGAAATTGTGGTAACAAATTATTCGGTTTCAAAGCCGGAGTAAAATATGAAGATAAAGTAAAATGGTTTATCATGACCATTGATTGCAGAAAATGTAACACTGAGTATGATGAACTTGTAGAAGTGAGGATTATAGATGAGCCTAATAAATACGATAAAAGAACACAATGAATATAAGCCAATAATAATAGTAGGACAAGCAGTAACAGAAAAATTAGATAAAGCATTAACTTTTGTATCTGATAATCCAATTATCAAATATGCTAATGAGTATGATATTACTGATAACTATAGTATACCAATAGAAACAGGGATAATAATTAGAGAAGCAAACTATAAACCAAATACTGATTTAGTTCGTAAAACTATATTAGAATATAAAGGTCAAGTTGTATTATTATCTGATAATCAAAAAGATGTACCGAAGTCAATATATAACTTATGTAAGTTAAAACGTGCAACTAAAAAAACATATTCAGATTACTTAAAAGAAATTGCACCTAGAGCCTCTCCTGCTAAAAAATATGATATAGATATATATCCTATGGTAGGAGAATATCTAAAGAATGCAGATAGAGAAGAAATCTCTGAAATGCTAAAGGATAATAAACCATCGGATACACAGTTCCTAAGTTGGTTAACGCCAAACTTACACCCAAATAAATTAGCATACATAGATTTTGCAGTTAAAAGAAAGTTAAGTAATGATTACTTTTACGAAATGTTAGCGTATGTTCATGATGGTAGAATGTATAGAAAATTAGTAATGCCTACTAGGAATTCTTATTCAGTAGTTCCTAAGATATGTAGAAAACTTAAACTTAAAAAATCAGATGCACATCTATTAAAATCTTTATTGCAAGATGGAGAGTTTTTAGAATATGCAAAAACAAAATTAGACAATACTGAATGTAAAGTATTAGGTATTGGAAATAAAAAGAGAAAGAAAAGATATGCCCCAATAAAACCAAAACAATCTCTAGGGGCATGGTTATAATAAAGGAGGAATAAAAATGAATATATTTATACTAAATGAAGACCCAATAAAAGCCGCCAAAGATATGTGCAACATGCACGTTGTAAAAATGCCAACTGAAAGTTTACAAATGATGTCAACTATTGCAGACCACTTAGGATTTGATAGTCCATACAGACCTGTAATGTTAAACCATCCTTGTACTATTTGGGCTAGGAAATCTAAACAAAACTTTGAGTTTCTAAAAACTCATTGTGAAGCATTATGTGAAGAGTATAGTGTTAGATATTATGGTAGAATACACAAAGTACAAATCACATTAAAAGAATATGAATCTGTTTGGGAACAGGTTTTACAAGAATTACCCGATATAGGATTAACTGAATTTGCAGTAGCCATATCAGATGATTCTATTTGTAGAAGAGAAGAA
>Ga0187218_1000728_pt1 | contig 10374 bp, 13 predicted proteins | sample 14SPOviralmetaG_FD_130167 | JGI IMG/M metagenome (GOLD analysis project Ga0187218, IMG submission 130167) | Marine viral communities from the oligotrophic San Pedro Time Series (SPOT) site, San Pedro Channel, CA, USA - 14 SPOT_SRF_2010-08-11... | ecosystem: Environmental > Aquatic > Marine >...
ATCTTTAGTTTCTCGGGCTCTTTCGCCCCGTACTCATATGCCACGGTACCATTCTCCTATTATTGGGAAAGTCTTTTCAAAGTCCTTTCCCGAACGTTTGTCGTACTGACTGTAGAATGCTTTGAAGTCTTTCTGTAGTTTACTCTGTTCGGCCGCACCAGCGTGTGGTGTTTTGACAACATCCAAGTAATCTATAAGTCTCTGTGTTTGATCGATTTCCATGTGTTCCAAGTGCTTTTCATTGCTATTTAAAAACTTTACCAAGTCCAGTTTAAATTTATTCCTTAGATCGTCCGGTAGCACAAGCGGTGATTGGAAGCTCGGGAATCTCAATATATTAAGTGTGTAATTTATTGTTGGTCCATACACTTTACTCGCACTTTTAAACCATACTATTTTCTCTAAAAATTCTGGCAATGTTTCTAGGCATAAGGCATTTATAGTTGCCATATTGTGTATCTCAGAAGGCACCTTATCAACCATCATATGTAAAAGATTTGAATGCCATTTTCCAAAATCTAATCCGTCTCTGATATATCCTGCCTGATCAAACGTGGCTTCGCAACTTGTGTATAGATGAAAGTTTTTAAAGCCTTTAAGTTTGTTTTTGAATCTATCAATAATACTCTGTTTTGCACCTAGATTTGAATTTATAGCAATACGCATATTAGGATTCATTTTATCACCTTGGGTGTCTATCCAATCTAACAATCGCCATAAATTAGGCGACATCATTGGTTCACCTCCAGTTATTCTCAATTCGTCCAATGTCCTATGCAGATCCGATTCCCACCATTTGTAGAAGGCTTCAACGTATGGGTTCGTCTCGTCTTTTTTATAAGGTTCGGCGCTTTCGTGACTATGGGTAAAGTGGTTACGTCCGTCTGTTGTCATGCCTGTGTAAGGTCCTTGCCTTTTGATATTATTTGCCCAGGTGGAACTGAAAGCAGGATTACAATATGTGCAGGCAAAATTGCAAGTCCTGTCAAATGCAATTTCTAGTGTTTTCAAATCTACATCTTGATTGTAATCTAATTTGTGTGCAGTATCTAAATCTTCATTTGTAAATATTCTCGACTTGTACACCCTATCACTTATGTTGTCTCTGTCAATGTCTTCTATCTTCCAACAGTATTCACATCCTGCAGGCCTTTCACCGCACTGCATCTGACGTCTTTGCTCTTTCTTTTGTGGTGTATTGTGCAATAACTTTGGATTGGATTGTACAGCAATTGGATCGATTTTGTGTGGAAGTGGATGGTGGCAACTTGTGGTCATTCCGCTACCTAACCAGATCGTAGCGTTGTACCATTTTGCCCCACAGAAACTTGCAGACTTTGTATCTAATATTTGTTTTTTGTATTCTAAATCGTTCATGCGTTTTTACACTCCTCCCAGAACTCAGCCATCTCAGGAAACGTGTTAAGAAACCTTGTGAGACGTCTGCGATCGTGTTCGTTAAAGAAGGCGTAAAAGTTTTTTTTGTTTTGCGTACTTGCGTCCGCGTTTTCTCGCCAGTATGCGAGATTACGTTGCATCTTTTGGATTTCGAAGTCCTTGAATATGTGTAGCCCGTTGCCCTCGCCGGAATTCTTCTGCATGTACTCTATGTTCTCCTCGTGTATGCTCTGGTACGCCTCTGGTAGCAGTGTGATCTGTTGCCATGCGGGTTGCCTCAGCAGTGGCACGTCGAACCACACCCTCTGGTACGTCTTGCTGTACTTCTTACGCAGTTCCAATATCTTCTCCAACAGTTTATCCATGCTGGTTATACTGAGGTTGTTGTATGTGCATATGAACGTTATGGAATTACGTCCTGGTATTCTGTCCAGGAATTCCTCCACGTTGTCCATCATGTAGTTGAAGTCCAGACCGTTACGTATGTACTCCGCACGTTTGCCAAATGCGTCCACGCTCACGAACTGCATAAGATGTTCCACCTTCTCCTCCATGCATATGTGCTTGGTCATATTGAAGTACTTCTCTTTGAGTTTCTTGTCCGCTGGACACATGTTGCTTGTAATGTTGAGGTGCAGGTCATCCTTGGGATGGTCTATTATGTACTGGAATACCTTGTAAGTGTTCTTGTCCATCATGGGTTCACCGCCGGTCATACGGAAGTGCTTTAAATTCTTGTACAGCGTGGGCCACCATTTCCAGAACGCGGTGACGTAGGGATTCTCCTCCCTGTTTGGTATGGGACGCCTTCTTCCCTGGAAGTGCTCTGGTGCGTTGTGTGGCGGCGACGTGGGATACTCGCCATACCTCTCCACCTCCTTGCCCCATGTGGTCGAAAACTGTGGCGAACAATAACTGCACTTGAGATTACAGGCGTTGTTGAAGTTGACCTCCACGTACCTGGGTGTGTGCTTGTCGTCTAAGGGATTCTTCCTGATGTCATCAAAGTCCTGCATGGCCCATGGTTCACCGGATCTGTAGTGTCTGTCTGACATCTCCCCCGTGTTCTCCATGTTCCAACAGTATGAACAACCCGGGGGTTGCTTACCTTCAAGCATCTGTTGTCGTTGACTCATTTTCTCCTTCGTGTTGTGCAATGCCGCGGGATTCAGTTTGACCGCTTCAGCGTCCATTTCATGCAGTGGTGGATGATAGCATGAGTTGGTAAGTCCTGTTGGTAGGTGCAACGATGTCTGATTCCACTTGGCCAGGCACATGGTGGGAGACACTGCCGCCAACTTGTCCTTGGCCTTCAGTGCGTCATTTTTGTAGTCACTAGTACTCACGATCTTGCACTCCCCTGTTGATGTGTTGAGGCATCACAAAACGATAGAACCTGCTGTCCGTTTCATTATAATCACCTATTGGTATGTCCAACTGCTGTCTAAGGCTGTTGCCAAACATCTCCAATTCGCTGTCTATGTTCTCTGTGTTAACTTTGTTTTCAAAATAGTCTGCCATTCCTCTGAGATCACTCACGTCAAAATCATTATTGTTAGGATCAACCACCGTGTAGAAAGCACCCATCCTTGCCCCCAGCATGGCAAACTTGCCGTTGTCCACATCGGCACCTATGGTGCACCATGTGACCAAAGTACGGAGGTTTGACGGCCATACCCTGCGGAAGTCTTTGGCTGGAATAGGTTTGCCCTTGTCAGTACTCATCTTGACCCCTTCCCTAAATCCCGCTATGAATGCCTGCTGTGCTGTGCTATTGATCACCGTGGTCGAATAACAGTTGTGCAGATTCTCATGCGGTACCCCCCAACAGAAATCTATTTTGTTCTCCTCAGTTTCGGCATTCTCGTGTGTCTTCATCGTGAGACATGTTTGCCTGTCCCAACCAACCAGTCCACCGTTGCCGTAGACCAGTCCATTTATGTTGTTCTTGGCCCTCCACCTGTGCACCGATTGGTTGTTGGTCTTTGTCCAGTCTAATGTTTGAAGCAAGAAACTTTCATCTATTATGTTATCACCGTCAACACTTATGAAAAATTCGGTCTCCGCCACGTCCGCCGCGGCCTTGTGTGCTGAATCGAATCCAACCACGCCATCAACACGCTTGGCCCATGGCACCTTGTTCAAAAGATCAGCATAATTGTACTCCTTGTTGGGTTCGTTAAAACTAATGAACACAAAATCTAGATCTGTGATTCTCACTTTTTCCATATGAAACTTTCCGTTGGCCAATACGGATCTGATGTGAAATTCTCTATCTCAGGAAACACATTCATATCTATTTTGATTTCAACTTTAACAGGTGTCATTCCTTCTAGTTTGTAATTACTTTCACCATTTCGAATGATCTCTAATTTTTTCTCCATTGAGACTTCAACTTCCTTTCCCTGTATTTTTACAAAATGTTTTTTGACTTTTTTGGGTTTTTTTCTTTGAATCTCTAGTGCCTTAAAAAGTTCTTTCATCTAAAACCTCCAAGAAATTTTTATAAAAGTAGTGTAGTGGTGCAGTTATTCTCTTTTCGCCAAAGAACACAGAGTCATCTATCCTCATGGGATAGTAATAATTTTGCGGGTCAGACATGTATTTGTTTCTATGTATTGCGGGCTTGTTGTGTATGAACTTGAACCACGGGTAATCTAAAAGTCGTTGGCTCGTGGGATCTATTAATCTATATGCAAGGGCATACACCACATCTGTAGTTGGTAATTCGTCAAAACAATTTATCAAAAGATTTTCTTTCACAAATTTCCAATTTTTTACTATTGCTTCACATGTATTAAAAAAATCCATGGCGAACATGCTACGTCTGAAATAGGTCATCCCGTTATATACGTTGGGCAAGAAATTCTTTTCATGGTAAGGCCTGTACTCTTTGTCCTTGACTTGTCGTTCTTTGTAATCAAAGCAATCGATAGAGAAGACAAGATCGTGTTGCCACAAATAGTGCCACCACCAATCGGTGCAACTATTCCATAACATGTCGGCCTCGAGTTTTATTGTATGGATGAACGGTGTGAGTTTGAAAACTTTGTATTCATTGGCAAACTTTTTTTGGTGCCCATGTGCATCGTCGTTTGATAAAACCTTGACTACGTCCACATGTTCACTCTGGAAAACACTTTCTTTGTCTACTATTACACATACATTGTTTTCTTTATTATGCTTTTTTATGGTCCTTGCCAGTTCACAAGAAAGTTTAGAATAGTCAGTATCGTTGCTGTTCTGACAAAACCAAACGAATCCCTTAGACATTTGCAATATCCTTGTTTAAAAAATGTAAATCTTGATCCTGTATTGATATTATTTTATCATTACACTTGATTACTGCCCCGTTGTGTTTTAACTCTATGATTTCAGCGTCGGCACGCACCGTGGCTATACTGTCAGGTATCACATCATATTCCCTGTGTCCGTTTATCTGATTTAGAGCGATCGCAAACGCATAGTCATTACGGAAATTCTTGTACGTGATCCTATATAGATTGCAATAATGTACATAATTTTCTTTCACTAATTTTACTGTGTCAAATATAGCTCTGGTTCGAGGCGTTTTGTCAAATATCAATACCGTGGCCCACACCAGATCGAGCATGGCTTCCCTGTCATATCGCATTTCTTTCATATTCGGTACCTCATGGGCACTCCTGTGAACTAGAAAATCATTCTCTGATTGTAAGAGCCTCAATATCTTGTCTGAATAACAAAAATAATCCACATCCATAACCACCGTGCGATCGTAGGGAGAATGATCGAATGCAAGATGTCTTTCCAGATTGTACCAAGGCTTAGTCAACTTTGTGTTGCTCTTTTCTACATCAATGACACGTTTATCACAATTGGATTTAATCCTGCCTTTGGTGTCAGCATCAGTTATGACAGTCACGGGAAGATTAAGATTGCGTTCTATAAGTGATATGCAACGATCCGTGATGGTGCTGTAACTCACATCGGGCGTGTCAACACAGTAAAGCAATACTCCCTTGGTCATCACACCTTTCTGTTTTTTATATTCTGGTACAGTTGGTGATAGGTGTTGAGTGCGGATTGATTTCTCTGTAACAATAGGTCAAGAAACTCAGCGGGGTCCGTTATCTCCACAGGGTTTGAATTGCGATCCAGCATGAAAAAACTGCTCCTGCCTTCAGACACCGTCTTCACGAAACATATGGTCTCGGCGTCCGCACAAAAGATTCGGTTGTTGTAGACCAGTATCTGATCAGATTCCGCCTTCTTGAGAGCATTGGCCTTCTGTAGGTTGGCGTCGTAACTTTGTTTGGAAATTTCTTTAAGTTTATCTATATTCATACCACAATTATACAATAATTATGGTCCAGAATCAACTGGGAAAAAAATTAATCGGTTGTGTCGTTTGATACCTGGGCGCCTGAAGCCGGTGTGTAAACCGGGTCAAGTCCTTGTGCCGTTGTTGGGTTTATGCTGAAAAGCGTAGAGACCATCTTCGGTGTATCTTTAATGGCGGATGGTACACCGTCAACGTTACCTCCCGTGTACTGTGTGTCAGACGCTGGGTCCGTTGCTACCATCTTGAAAGTCAATTCAGTTGCTGAGCCCGGAGACGCATTCAATTTTGCAAATACCTCAACCGTGTTCGAGTTGTATGCCGCGTAACTGTTCTGTGTAAGTTTGAGCAGGCTGGTGTAACTGGTGCCTAGGTCATAGAAACCATTCGTCAAACCGCTCGTGGTCGTGGCTTGTGATGCTCCTGATCTTGTAGTGGCCTGTGAACCTAAGTCCAGGTTACCAATACCGGTGCCCAGTGCAACGAATGCCGTGTCTTTGGCGCTGGTCGAAGACGCTGTCGCCCCTACCGTCAATCTTAACTTGCCTCCTGCATTGAAGAACCATCTCATCTCGTTTGCGTTTGAGAACGTTGCTTTAACTTCCTGTGTGGCCGTCGCGTTCCATCCTTCTGACGATGTTGTCACTGTCGCTAGTGCCGATGAAGTCGTGAGTGCAGTCGCACTTGTACTACCACCTGCAACTTCCGCCGCCAGTGAAGCCAAGTCAGCCACTAGTGCTGATCTAATAGCGATGGTGTCACCCGCTGACACTGATGATGCCGTGATAGAGTCATTAGTATGATTAGCAATGTTGTCCAGCCCAGTGAACAAACTGTTCCACTGTGATGCCTGTACCGTGCCGCCCGCTGATACCGTTGAAATCGCCGACTGTCCTAAGCCATATTGTAGTGCTCCTGTTCCTGCGAAGTGGTTGTATCCATATGGATCTGAACTGCTGTTTACGAATGTGTTGTATTCATCATCTAAAATTGTATCACCTGCACTGTATGCCATATCGTTATTTAACTCCTATCACGCACTCTGTGAGTGCTGTTTCTTTGTTGTATTTATCCTTGATCAGCCTGCCAAGGGTGTTAAAAGCGTTACATTCCTCTAGAACTGCTACCCTTGCCTCACCATTGCCTGCTGATACCACACGATCACCTGCTTTTCCCGTGCCCTGTAGTTTGACCATCACACGTCCTTTGAGTGCCACCATCGGATGCGAATCGTTGTTGCCTGCTTGTGCGTTCATCAAGAACGCTGGTGATTCTGATATAACACCAAATACAGCATCTGACAATTCGTCATTGCACTTGGTTATCTCTGCCTCACCACCCAGGATTACCACATCTCCTACCTCTGTATCGCAGTCTGCTTCGTAACGTTCGGCCAAATCCGCGTACATGGCACTTGTCGTAGTTGCGTGTACCACGTTTGCCCTGATGTCTACTAAAGTGGGTGCTTCCAACTCTGTGTCTCCGTCTGCCCCTTTGAAGGCAGTCCAGGCACCACCTGCATTTCCATAGGTTGTTGATCCGTCATCTGCGTAAGTCTCGTCCCAAACCCAGTAAAGGTTCTGTTCTGTGGCGCTTGAAGTTTCGCCCCTGTTGACTTTCAGTCCTGTGTAGTTTGGCATACCTGCGTTGTTAGATATGTTCCTGTTTAATTCTATAATGTTGTCTTCCACAGACAGTGTGCTGGTATTGATTATGGTATTCGTTCCATCGACTGTTAGGTCACCGACCCTCAAGTGTTCTATCCTGCCGGTGGATCCTGTTATCCTCAGTGCCTCTTTCGTGGTCCCTCCATCGTTGACCGTGAATATTATGTCCTTGTCCTGTGTGGTCTGTGCTAGAGTGAAATCATCACTGGACATTGTCATCGTAATGTCATTGCCGGCACCTAGTCTTATACCATCGTCTGTTTGTATTGTGATTCTGCCTGTTGTTGTATCTGCTGAATCTGATCTTAGGAAATTTGTTGCCGCTACACCTCCCAACTTATCTGTATCAGTGGCTGTACCTCTGAATTTTGCAGATGCCACAGATGATGAAAGTTGAATACCCTGTGCCACTGTTGAGAAACCCGCCGATATCAATGCGGCACCCAATGTCTCAGTGCCACTTGGTGTGAATGCCAAATTCGATACTACACCCACTACTGTATCGTTAGCAACTAATTTTAAGATACTTCTTTTTACGCCTGTGTTGTCTTCCGGTGATTCAGTTATCACCTGTGTAACGCCGGAACCTGCGACTGTTGTTGGTCCAATCAGTATCCATGCCGATCCTGTGTACACATAAAGTTGTGTATTTGTTGTGTCAAGCCACATGTCTCCGAGCACAGCATTTGTTGGTGCTGAAGCGGAGTTTGAAGTTGATCCCACCGGTTTCCATTTTGATCCAGTGTAGACATTAATTTGATTGTTTGTTTTATCATACCACACCTGTCCCTGTATCTTGTTCGAAGGTGCAGTTGTGTTATTGAAATTTTCTAATAATTTTACGAAGTTTTCATTTAGTTTTTCACCAAAACCCGCATAACCTTTTCCTATCAGTGTGAGGTCAGTTGTGGCGACATCTATTGTTCCGTCTGCCAGTGTGACCAATAAGGTTCCGAATGTGTTGTTTATCTTGTATGCCATTGTCTAGTCGTTGTTTGATGCGTTGTCTCTGACCTCTGTCAAGAAACTTACATCTCCAACTAATTTGATCAATATAGTTGCTAACTCTGGAGTTAACATAGCGTCAATCTTTGCTTCTTCTTCTGACGTCCACGTTGACTCGTAGTTTGCGTTGATGTAGTCTGCGACTTCTTGTTTTGTTGCCATTTAAATGTACTCCTTATGCTTATTTATTACGGTTATCGATATGCTCATCGTCGGATATCCAAGTTAAATCCTTGGAATATGAGCCATCGAGATCCCTTAGGAATGTCTTCACGTTGCTCTCCGTTAGCACCATATTGTGGTATTTGGTGTATCTTTTGTGCAGTGCCTGTTCTTTAGTTGCTGTATATACGAGCTTCATCCCTTTGCTTTTTGCCAATTGAATTATACTGTCTATGCATTCCTTGAGGCACTTATGAGTTGTCCTTTGATCGGCATTCTTATCTGTGACTATCCATTCCATGAAAGCAAACTGTGTGCCTACACCTATGTACAAACCTCCCGCACACACAGGCTCGCCGTCTACTTCGACCATGACTCCATCTGGTGGCAGGCATTCCTTGGGCACCACGCCAAACTCCCAATCCGTCCACCACTTGGTCAGGGTGATGTAATCTGTATCTCTGTCCCAGGGCCTACTTTGCATTTTTCTGTATAACCATCTTGTTTATATTGAATGTAGATTCAAAACAGAATCTCACTGCTTCTGCCACTTCTTGTGCTGTCAATTTTGGCAAATTTTCCCACAGACCTTTGGTCATGTCTGTGTCTACCACATCAGGACACACATCATAAACTGACAAAGGTTTTGAAATTAATTCTTCCTGTAGTTCAGTGATGTACTCTATCAATTCTTTCTTGATCTCACAGTACTGTACGTACTTGAACTTGTCCCACACCTTGAATTGGCCATAGTCTGGTTCTTCCTCCAACCCTGACGTGCTGGTTATCACCACCACTTTCATTCTATCAAATGCATGTCTACCGTAGATATTTTTCAAAAGTTTCAATTGTCCTCTGTCTGCGTGTGCATTTAACACCACGAGACTACAGTCTTCGATATTTTCTAATATTTTTTCTTGATCGTGTATGATGTCGAAACCATTACTTTTACTCATGCCAACTACTTGGTATTTCTTTTTCTTGTATAGATCACAAATGGCCTTGCCTATACCTCGGGTGTGTCCTATAACTGCTATTTTATTTTTTCCTAGATTCATATATGTCCACTAAATTTTCCAACCCCTCGAAACACTCAGAATAGTGTTGGTAATATTTTTCAAACTTGTCTTTAGTGTACACGGATTCCTTGTAAAAGTCAATTAACAACGTGGTCCTAGGGCCTGGGTTATTGTTGAAACCGTTGTGTAGTTGTATGTCTGGTTGGAACACAAATGCTTGACCTGTCTTCCAGATCATTGGTTCCTGGTTACCGGTCTCTAGATTCATCACATACATACCGCTTTGATCTCCGCCACCGTCATCCAGGCACATCTGATATCTCCATCCTCCCTCGTTGTCTGTGTGATTACCAATTTTTGTGTTTGGTCCTACTGTCATTATTGCGACGTTAGTTTTATAGGGAAATTTTCTAAGAATACTGTATAGCATGGGATAGTCATTAAAAGACTGCCCTTCATGATCCCCTGATTGTATGCCCAATGCCTGCCACTGCCCATGCACATAGTCTCCTGACTTGTCATCGAAGTCTTCTGGTAGTCCCCTCACACTGTCTGAGAAGTCTTCAGGATCTAAAAATACTTTGTTAGGTTGTGTGTCAAACTCGTGTTTGATGTCCGCCCAGTGTTTTTCCAACTGCCTAAAACATTCGCCTTGCTGTCCGTGGTAAAAAGATTTATCAAGCATTTAGTATATTAACATTTTTATCATGAATCTGTCTATCATGATCCTGCCAATTACTAAAAAATTGTTCGCCGTGGTTGGCTAATTCTTGCTGTTCACTCAATTCGAAGTAGTCAGTGA
>Ga0187218_1000753_pt1 | contig 10174 bp, 9 predicted proteins | sample 14SPOviralmetaG_FD_130167 | JGI IMG/M metagenome (GOLD analysis project Ga0187218, IMG submission 130167) | Marine viral communities from the oligotrophic San Pedro Time Series (SPOT) site, San Pedro Channel, CA, USA - 14 SPOT_SRF_2010-08-11... | ecosystem: Environmental > Aquatic > Marine >...
ATATATTATTTTTCATTTGCTGAAAATCGCACTTTATAGAATTAGACATTTTGCTCTTTACTGTATAATAATATTTTTTTCTTAAACTAAAAAATATACTTTTATACTTTTTAGAAAAAAGTATTAACAAAAAATTAAAATATAAAAAAAGAAAAATTAAAAGTAGTTTAATGTTCCCAAATCTCAAATTATCTTTTAATTATTTTTATCAATATTGGAACATATATTTATGTATAAAATTTAAAATTAAAATGTTATATTTATATATATAACTAAGTTTTTGATAAAACTTTTTTTTAAAAAGTTTAAAAGTATAATGGAGTGGTTATCAAAAAAAATTGATGAAAAAAGGAATATAAAAGCCAACAGTTTAAAAGCTTACACCATAAGTATTAAAAAATTACATAATGCTATATTTGATAATGATAATGATGTAGTAAATATAAAGAATTTAGATTTTTTAAAAGATGAAAAAAAGGTTCTAGATGCTATAAAAGATTTAAAACCAAATACACAAAAAAATTATTTAAGTTCAATAATTGTTTCACTAGATGCTGTAGATGATAAAAAATATGAAAAAGAACTAAAAGAATATAGAGATGTATTAGATTCATTAAATAAAGAATATTACAAACAACTAGATAAAAATGAAAAGACAGAAGACCAAAACAAAAATTGGGTTAGTATGAAAGCATTAAAAAGAGTTATGAATTCATATAAAGCAGATTTAATTGATAGAGATGTATTTAAAAAAGACAAACTAAGTAAAAGACAACTAGATATATTACAAAAATGGGTTGTTGCTAATTTATACTTACACGATGATAATCCACCAATCAGACTCGATTATGGTTCAATGAAAATGTTAAAAGAAAGTGAATATAAAAATTTATCAGAAGAAGAACTTGAATCAAATAATTATCTAGTTGTAAAATCTAGAACAAATAAATTATTTCATTTTGGAACATATAAATCAAAAAAAACATATGGAATTAAAAAAATACCAGTTGGTAAAATTTTAAACAGTGTTCTTAATATTTGGTTAAAATATAATGAGACAGATTATCTTTTAATAGATACTAGAGGTAAACCAATGACTTCAAATCAATTATCTAAATTCATTATAAGAGTTTTTGAACCAACTGGTAAAAGAATTACAGCTAATTTATTACGTCATATTTATATATCTGAAAAGCATCCAGTTGAAGTAAATGATAGTAAAAAGGAAACAGCAGATAAGATGCTTCACAGTGTTGATACACAAAGTAAATATTCAAAAAAATAAAAAAACATTACCATAAAATTCTTCGTGCGTGATAATTTGCTTTAGTGGGGTCATCTTTAGTTAAATTACCATTTTTATCTTTTATACCACTACTTCTAGTTAAAAAGTTTTTTCTTCTTTTCGGGTCATTATGGTCTTTACTTTTCCATATACCAGTTTTATCTTTAAAGTGTTCCATATTACGAGAACCAAAATGAATTGTTCTGTTATTGACTTTAACCATTAATTTCTTTTTTGGATTAGTTGATTTTTCGTAAGTATATTTACCAATTTTCTTTTTCATTTTTTTTATTATTCTAGTAGATTTTCTTTTGAAAATAATTTTAAATCATCACATTTTATATGGATACATCTTTTACCACTATCACCTCTTTTATAATTACCAAGAATACCGACATCTACTTCACATACACCATCATCTTCCCAATACCATAATTCTTTTGATTTTTTATCTTTGGTATCAAAATTAAAGCAATAAATAACTCTTTCACTAATACCTTCTTTCATTTTCCTTCTACCTTCTTCTAATTTACATTCAGCAAAAATAATTGTATTATATTGTCCTTTATAAATTCTTCTAGTTTTCAATTCAATATCAATTTTAAATTTATCATCTCTATAATCAAAATGATTATATCGGTCATCATTTTTTTCAATATTATTAAAGACATTTTTTAATTGTCTAATTATAGTTAATTCATTCTTAAAACCATATTGAAAGTCTTTTTTTTTTTGATCTAAATCTAACATTTTATATATTTATATACATAGATAAAAAATCTATAAAAAAAACACACTTTTTTAGAAAAAAAGTATAGACAAAAAAATATGTATATAATATATATATAATTTTTGATAATACTTTTTTCTAAAAAGTATGGACGAATATGGAAATGATAAAGAGTATATAGATGATTTAACTATACTCCCAGTTAAACCAAGACCAATTGAGAGAAAAATAAAACATCACGAAAATTTGATGGATGTTAATAAAGGTAGTTGTGTAATAGATGTAGCAAAACCAAGAAGTGGTAAAACATTAAGATTAGTAAATTATTTACAAAATCCAAATTTTTATGCTGGAAAATTCGACCAAATATATATATATTCAAGCACAATGAGTAATGGTGATGATACTGCTCGATTTTTATATGATGAATATGGAGATACAATTTATAGTGAATATAATGATTCTCATCTTCAAGGCATTATTGATTATCAAGATAGTATCCCAAAGCATCAAAGACCAAAGATTGCTTTAATTTTTGATGATTTTATAGCATTTCCAAATGTAAACAAGAATAGTTTAATGTTTAAGATAGCAACATCTTATCGACATCATAATATTGGATTATTGTTATATAATACACAGATGATGAAATATTTACCACCAGTTGTACGAGCAAGTGCTAATTATGTTATATTATCTCAAAATAGTAATCAAAAACAAGTAGAACAACTATCTGAAGAATATGGTGGAACATATGGTGTTGAAAAATTCAAAGAATTATTTTCACAAGCAACATCAATTCCTTATGGTTTTTTATATTTGGACTTATATGGATTTACTGGAAAAAATAATAAACCAAAAGCATATTCAAATTTTAACAGATTATTATATGAAGCACCAATTTCTTTTAAACAAGAAAAGAAAATGCTAACACAAAGTTATAAAAAAACAAACAAAAATAATAATAATCCACTAGAAGAAGAACAAGATGAAATAACTAGCGATTAGACATTTTGGAGCAAATTGTTCGTGTTCCCAAATCTCAAATTTTCTTTTCATTATTTTTGTCAATTTGGGAACATTTATATTAAATTATCATAAATATAAAATTGTTAGAGAAAAAATAGAAAAATTAATTTCTGTATTTATGTTATATTATGCCGAGTAAATTATTACAATTTGAAGTCGATACTGACGAACATCTCACTAAAAGCGATGCTGAATTTCAAGCTGATTTAGAAATTATCGCAAATGAAGGAATTATTAAAAAAGATTCAGAAATTGAAGATTTAAAATCTTCACCATTTATTCAAGAACCAAAAAGGGCTACATACAAACCACCACCACCAAATTCAATACAAAATGTTGAAGATAAAGAAGAACAACAACTAGAAACAAAACCAGTTAAAAAAATTAAAGGAAAAAAACCTTTAACTGAAAAGCAACGATTACACCTTGAAAATATGAGATTAAAAAGAGCCGAAAAACAAAAAGCAAAACTAGAAGCACAAATGGAAAAAACAGATATTGTTTCAAAAGCAGAACAAAAAATGGAAAAACCAAAAGAACTAACAGATGAAGAAATTTTGAATATGGAAAATAAAGAATTTGATAAATGGGTAAAGTATATGGATAAATTTAATAAAATGATGATAAGAATAGAAGAAGAAAAAAGGAAAAAAGCAGAAATTGAAAGAAAAAAAGAATTAGTTATTGAAGAAAGAATCAGAAAGAAATTAGAACAAGAATATAAACAAAGAAATAATATTTCTAGTGTAAAAGAAAAAGTTGATAATGTCCCAATTTTACAACAACCATCAAATGAATTTGGTGAATATAGTTCTATGTTTGGTTATTAAAAATACTTTTTTAGAAAAAGTAAAATCAGAAATTATCAAAAATTATTACTTGAAAATTAAAAATATGTATAAGAATATATATAAGTTTTTGATAATACTTTTTGTTAAAAAGTATGGATTACGGAAGCAATGCCGAAAGGATAACGGATACAATAAGACAATATCAACAACAACAAACTTCTAGTATTGTAGATGCTTTAGAAGATACTCAACAAACTGCTACAGCAAAATGGCAAAAAATGGCTGATGAATACACACAAAAATATCAAACACTTGCTGAAGGTGGTGTTGGTGAATTAGCTGGTGCTATGGGATTGAAGGGAATAGCAACTGGTCTTGGAAAAATTAGAACAATATATAACAAAACTAAAGCACAAGTAGAAGAAGCACAAAAACAAAAATTGGTAAACAATGAGGAAGAAACAGACCAATCTTCAACAGAATTAAAAGGATTTGGTGAAGAAGATAGCAAATTACCGTTAAATGAAGAAGACGATGTTGTTGATTCTCAACCATTAACAAATTTAGATACAGAACCACAAACAACACAAGCTCAACCAGTAGTAGAAGAAGACGAGCCATTTTCATTTCAAGAATTTGATACAACACCGGATAAATTCGAACAACTGTTTCCAGATAGACCAAAACCACAACTTGAAGACCCACTTGAAGATGTTGGTGAATTTGAAGTAAGACCAGAAATAGAAGCTAGTGGATTTTTAGAAGGTGGAGCAGAACCACGAACAAGTTTATTTAATACAGAAGAAGGTGTAGCAAGAGATTTAATGCCTCAAGGAAATGAATACAGAGGATTTGAAGATTTTAAACTACCAGAAAGAAACCTTGGTGATTCTGGACTTGGTGAATCTTACGTTGAACCAACTCAATTAACTGGTGGTTTAGCTCGTCCTTCAACCACAATTCAATCACAAGAATTACTAGATAAATCACAAACACCTTTAACTGGTGAAGGAGAATTGAGACCAGATGCTCCAGAAATTGTTGAATATCAACCACGAGCAGAACCTCCAATGGGAACAGAAACACCAGAAATACCAACTAGAAATGTTCCAGAATTATCTGGTGATAACACTGTTGGTGATATAGCCGAAAATGTTGGTGAAAGAATAGCAACTAGAACAGCTGTTTCAGAAGGTGCTGAATTGGGTATTGCCGATACTGTTATGGCTGGTATACCAGTTGTTGGGGAAATTGGTTTAGCATTAGCGGGCGCAATTTCAGTCGGTGAAGGTATTTATCATTTATTTCATAAAAAACGTAAATCAGCACCAGTAGTAGCCACTCCAGCAACAAGCACATATAATCCAACACAAGAATTAACACAAAAATATTCACTTGGTGTTCCTTCTATTGATACAGCCGCAGAACAAGCCGCTTCTTTAACTTCTTTTTAATTTACATTTGTGCTATATTAATATAATAAAAATATTGTATTATATTATATAGAATGGATACTTTTAATATGGATAGTGATTCAATGGATAGTTCCCAAATGTATTTAGAAGCAATGGAACAATTAAAAGAACTAAATGAAAAAAGAGAAAAGGAAAATGAAAAAATTAAAGAAACATTACTAGAATTTAAAAAACAAATGATTTCTTGCTATGGAATTGTAAGATTAATTGATATGATGTATCAAGATATTGGAGATTTAAGAGTTAATGAAATTACAATTCTTATTGAATCACTAAGAGATTATCTTTCACAATTTGCTGAAAATAATTTAATTAGTGAATCAATTGAAATTGTTTAACTTTTTTTTTGATAAAACTTTTTTTTAAAAAGTTCATATTATACATAATGATTTTTTTTTATCTTTTTGTTTATTTATACTTTTTAAAAAAAAGTAAAATCAAAAAAATAAATATATATTAATAAATATAATAATTATTAAAATGTTTAGAGCTAACGAACCAAATCAATATATTCCCTCAAAGTCAGTTGCTATAAAACCAGATGTTGTTTCTAGTGTTGGAGAATCAGACCAAATTAGAATTAATATCCCATCATTTATTGGTTTTATTGACCCAAATCAAACATATTTTAAATGTGAAGTTCAAATGAAAAATTGTCGGGGTCAAGTTGTTCCAGACCCAGATGCTGGTGGTATTCACGCATTGTTTCGTAATGTATTGCTAAGAGATGGTAATAATCAAACAACTCTTGAAATGTCTGAAGATTACAACGCCAATTGTGCTTTGCTTAATAATTATGTTAAACAACCATCACTTCATCATAAAGCAGAATTATTTAGTGGCGAACAAAGAACTGTTGGTTCATCAAATAATGATGAATCTTTATTTTATAAACAAAGAACGGTTAACAGTGCGAGTGCCGCTAATCCAGATACTACTGTAAAAGTTGCTAAAAAAGTTATGGTTCAAACACCTCTTAAATGTGGTTTATTTTCTCAAGGAAATATTCTTCCAGTATCTGCTATGAATGGATTAAGAATTGAGATAGAAACTGAGGAATTCCTACGTGGATGTCGTATATTAGATAAAAGAGGTGATACAACTCAAACACATCCAACAACTGGTTTTGAAGCCACTATGGTTTCAGCAAATAAAACAGCTGGTGATGAAGATAGAGCAGCAAATACTCTTTTTAGTGTGGAAACATCTTATTTGGCTAACGACAATCCTTTTGCTATAAATGATATATTATATGTGCGTGATGCTGGAACTCATTCTGGTGCTGGTAATGAAGAAGTGTTGGGAACTGTTGTTGGATTTTTTACACACTCTACTAATAATCCAAATAGTCTTGGTATTTCTTATATTCCCTTAAGGAATACTGGTGTTGGTCTCGCACACAATCACAATACTAACTCAATATTAAATATTAGAATTAATGATAGAGAAACAGCTTATTCATATTATCTTCTTGGTGATGGAGCGGGTAATGTTAAAAATGGAAGACAATTAGCACCAACATATGAATTAAGTAATATTGAAATGATAGTTCAATCAGTTCAACCACCTCCAAATTATGTTGCTGGTTTGTTAAAAGCATCTCAAAGTGAAAAAGGTGTTTCACTAGATATTTTAACATATGAATTACACAGACATAATCAAGCAAATTCACAAGGATTAGTTCAAGCTTCAATACCAACTAATGTTTCTAGAGCAAAAGCATTATTCTCTCAACCACTATCTACAACAGCCTTTTCTAGTCGTTCTTTATACGGACACAGTTTAACCGGTAATCACGATGGAGCAAAAAATTATGAATGGGTATATGGGACTCAACACTATCCTTCAAGACTTGCTCCACTTACAAGAATCCACAATAATGGTGTAGAAGCATTACATCTATCAGAACTTCAAAAAGCTATTGTTAATGTTGGTGAAAAGGTTAGAAATCTTAACAATGTAAAAGATAATTTCTGTGTAGCAAGAAGTTTAACTAAATACGGACAAATTATGGATTTATCAGAACAATCACTTTCAATAAGAATTGATTATAGTTCAACAGCAACACAACAAAAACTATTAAATAATTATGTATATCATTTAAGGAGAATAACTATTAACAAAAACGGTGTTATGGTTATGAACTAAATTATAATCAAAAATTATGTTCCCGTTTCTCAAAATATCTTTTAATTATTTTCAGAGATTTGGGAACATTTTTCTTTTTTTTTTTAAAAAGTATTTTTATATTTTAATTTTTTGATAATACTTTTTTCTAAAAAGTATAAAAAAAGTTTAAAATTATAAAAAAAAATATATATTATAAAACTATATAAAAAAAATGAGTTCGATAGCATCTGTTGAAAAATTTGAAATATTACCATCTAATCAACCAGCTGATAATACATACAGTTTTAGAGGTGGTAATCCAATCATTACTTTAAGTGTTCCAGCACAAGCAAAATTTCTTAAACCTTCTAGTGTAAGAATTAATGGAACATTAAGATTAAATTCATCCGCTGGTGTTCTACCAAATACAAATACAGTTAAATCTGGTTCAGCCGCAAGTGATATTAGATTATCATCTCGTGTTGGAGTTCATTCTTGTTTCCAAAATGTTGTTTTGTCTAGTGAGACAACTAATCAATCACTAGAATCAATTAGACAATATGGAAGACTTGTTTCAGCACTTCTTTCAAGCACACATAGCGAACAAGATATGGCTAATGAAAAATCAAATGTAGCCCTTCTAACTGGTGTTAATGGTTCTAGTGGTAATTTGACCTCTAATGAAGTCGATTTTTCAATTCCTCTTTATTGTGGTATGATGATGGGAGGAAATCCTATTCCTCTTTCAGCAAATGGTGTAAATGGTTTGAAAATTCAACTAGAACTTTCATCCGACCAAAACGTGCTTTCTGGAGGAAATGCTGGTGATGCGGGGGGAGCATTTTTTCAATTAAAAAACGTTAGTCTTTCTGGTGATTTACTTGTTCCAGATGAAAAAGGTATGGCTCAATTATCAGTTGCTGGTAGTGGTTCATTCCAATATAATTCTTACTCATCATTATATTCTGTAATAAATAGTAATGATAGCACACAGACATATAATTTAGCTAATTCACAAGTGCTTTCTTTATTTCATACTTTTGCTCCAGTTAACAGTGCTAATAATTATACACAAGATGGTTTTACAAATGATGAATTAAAAAATAGAGATGGTGGTGGTAATTACAACCAACCAGTTGTATTAAATAAAGTATCATTCTCAAGAGGTGGTTTGAAACTCGGTTTAGACTACGAAATGGATTGTAAAACACAAAGTGAAGATGGAAATCCAGAAACTCAAGTAATGCTTAATTATCTAAATGCTTTCCAACCATTTGATACAGCAAGTAGATTCTTAAACAGATTACTTCTGCTTGGTGTTGGTGGTAATGATTTACGACCAGATCAATCTAATCGCAAATCACAAAACACTGCTGGTAATGCTGAATTGGGTTTGTCTGCTGGTGTTGAAGCCGATGCTAAAAGAAATTTCGGAATTGGTCTAGCAATGGATAGAGTTTCAGATGTTGGTGTTAATTTCAAAGGTCAATCTTATGCTTCAAGAATCCAATCAACTTTGGATGGTAATTCTCCGAATGCTGTTTATACCTTTGTTCTTTCAAAAAATAATCTAGTATATTCTCCAAATGGAATTATGATTCAAAATTAAAATACTTTTAAACTTTTTAGAAAAAAGTTTTATCAAAAATTATGTTCCCAAATCTCAAATTATCTTTTAATTATTTTCAGAGATTTGGGAACATTAAACTACTTTTAATTTTTCTTTTTTTATATATTGTAATTTTTTGTTAATACTTTTTTCTAAAAAGTATAATTTTTGATAAAACTTTTTTAAAAAAAGTTTAAAATATTAAAAAAAAATATATATCTTATAATCATATAAATAAATATGGCTAATCAATTACCCGATATTCTTAAAGTTCAAACTTTACCAACTATTGAAAATATGGAAATAAAAACTGAAGTATTAGAACCAATAACACAATCCAATGACGAAATTGTTTTTCAAGTTCCGAAAAATGGAATTTTAGATGGTGGTTCTTTTGTTTCACTAGCAGTTAAAACAGCAACTGGTGTAAATCAAGCATATTTTCCATTACAAACTGGTGTACTTGGTCTTGTTAAATCAGCTCAACTTCTAGTTGGTTCAAAAGTGATTGCTTCATTAGACGACTTTCCACATTATCAAACTATGATACGTCAATTTGAAGTTCCAGAACACAGAGCTTTTGTAGAAAGTGTAAAAACTGGTAATTCTGGAGATAGATACAGTGAAGTTGATGATACCACTGGTCGTATTATTCCACAAGATTTAATTTATAATACATTTGCGATTGATAATTCAGCTAGAGCTGTTATTCCAGCACATCTTAAACCAACTGCTAATGATGATACAACACCAGTTTTTAGCATTCCTCTTTCTACTTTAGTCCCTTTTATGAGAAGCAGACAATTGCCTCTTTTTGCTATGAAAGAACACGTTTATATAAGACTTATTTTAAATAAACAAACCGCAGCCCAAAACTCTGTTGGAGATATTTGTTGTTTTACAAGTGGTTTTGCTGGTGATGGAAGTATAGTTCCTTCTTTTACTAATATTAAATTTTATTCAGACCATCTATATTATTCTGGCGGAGCAATGGAAGCAACTAGCAAACAGATTTTTAGTGAAAATGGTCTTTCATATCTTTATGAAGATAGTATTTTAACAAAAGCAGTAATACCAGCAACACCAAACCCAGCTGGAAACGTTGTTGAAACTCAAAAATTAGAAAGAGAAATTGCTGTTGCTGGA
>Ga0187218_1000756_pt1 | contig 10153 bp, 17 predicted proteins | sample 14SPOviralmetaG_FD_130167 | JGI IMG/M metagenome (GOLD analysis project Ga0187218, IMG submission 130167) | Marine viral communities from the oligotrophic San Pedro Time Series (SPOT) site, San Pedro Channel, CA, USA - 14 SPOT_SRF_2010-08-11... | ecosystem: Environmental > Aquatic > Marine >...
GAAAACTTTGACACATTATCTGTTGTAGAAAAATACAGAACGTACTATGTCAAAGATAAAATTTCCTTTGCTAAATGGAAATATGGAATACCAAAATGGTTTTCATTAATGAAAGGAATGAAAGGAGTGAGAATATAATGTTGTGGACAGAAAAATATAGACCAAAGAATATTAAAGAAATATACGGACAAAATAATTTTGTATTAGATGCAGAACATTGGTTACAAAATAAAGAAATGCCTAATTTATTATTGTATGGGGTAGCAGGAGTTGGTAAAACAACCGCCGCTATAGCATTAGCAAATGATTTACTCGGTGAATTTATTAGAGCAAATTTCTTTGAGATTAATGCTTCTGATGATAGAAAGTTAGAAACCGTTAGAACAAGAATAAAAGAAATAGCATCTACTAGTAAAATTGGGGAAGTTCCATTTAAGATAATATTACTAGACGAAATGGATGGTATGACAAAGGATGCACAGAATGCATTGAAAAGAATAATGGAAAGATATAGTTCTAATTGTAGGTTTATTATTACATGTAATAGTAGACATAAGATTATATTTCCACTACAATCTAGATGTGCAAACTATCTATTTAACAGGTTATCTGATTCTGATATGGTACAAGTTATGACTTCAGTTTTGAACGAGGAGGGCATATCAAGCGTATCTGAGGATGATTTGGAAAAGTTCATAACCTACCTGCATGGAGACATAAGAAGAGGGCTCACGGAGTTACAGGCATCAGTTTCTAGTAATTCTAGCCTCTTATATCAAATAGATAAAAACTTAGAACCATATACTAAAATATTAGAATTAATAAATACAAATGAATATACAAATTGTTTAGAGAAGGTGCATAAATTGTTATATCAATCAGTAGACATGAAAACTGTATGTATTAATTTACATGATACTATTGTTAAAAGTGATTTAGAGTCTAAAAAGAAATTCAAACTATTAAGAGTTGTAGGAGAATGTGAATGGAGGAGTAGTAATATGACTCCTAAAGTTCTAGCCTCTTGGATGGTAGGGCAGATGATATAAATGATTGAGATTTTTTTAGTGTTCTTTGGTTTACGGTTTTTAATAAAACTGTTAGATACAAGACCTAAGAGAAAGTGGTGATGCTATAAAACACTTGAAACTATATTAGTGAAAAATGAATAAAAAAAAAGGAAGTAATAAAAATGAATGATGAAATAAAAAATGAAATAAAGAAAGCGGCTGAACTGCTCGGTATGTCCGAGTCAGATGCGATTGCTAAGTTTGAGGACATCTGTTCTCAACATAGTATTGATGTATCTGCTGAACCCCTAATGGCTAGGGCATTGTGGAGACAATTTTTCTCTAGTGCAAGAAATGTACTAAAGAGAAGTGAAACACAATCAACTACATCGAATCAAACAGATTCTTTGTTTAAGTCTGCATTTGGGTTCTTTATTGCTTTAGATGAAGCAAGAGACATGATGGCTATTCAAAGACAAAGAATAGTTAATGAATACCGAAGAGATAGTAATACAACTTTTAGTCTTGGTAAAGTAGCATTATTTACTGCGATAGAAAATGAAATGTTTGAAGGTCGTATGATGATGAACGGAGAAGAAAAGGTAATACAAACTAAAACTATTCCTAACAACAATGTAGATTTAGAAAATGGAACATATCTAGTTCCTATTGATTCTAATAGTGCTGATTGGAATAAGAAGAACTATGGTAAGCCTTTAGCGAAAGAAGAGTTTAGAAGAAGTGGTGTTTTTATCGGAGAAGTAAATGGTAACTTTGGTAAATACTTCTTTAACTATAAAGGTACATCAAGTAGAACTTTTAATCCTACTACTTTTGAGTATGTTCACTTTACTTGTATTGTGAATTCTAATGATAGTAGTAAGATTCATGGTGCAACAAACAAAACTATGGATTCTCTAATCTATAATGTAGATTTACCGGATGATTCTGAATTAAAGAAAGATGTTTCAAAGACAGACATTAAAGAAATGTTAATTATGTATTCAGAAGGAAATTATAGTCCATTGATTGACTTAACTAGATTCCATAATACTGTTAATGATAAACCATATTCAGATAGGTTTGTTTTCACAGATGGTAATGCTACTAGTATTAACATGACTCCTACTAAAAATGGTAATAGGATTCTAACCTTAGATGACTTAAATACTGATTTTGATTATGAAGGAGATGGTTGGAGTGGTACTACATGTTGGATACCGGAACATATCAATATTGATTTTGGTATAGGTTCTAATGTTATTGTAGTTGGTAGAACATCACAAAGCGTAGATGATAATGGCGACCCACAACCACCATCAATTAATGTAAATGGTTTATACGTTATTAAGGCTAGAGGTGGAAGCCCCGAAGCAATAGACTTCGTAGAAGAAGACACAGAAAATTGGTTCTTTGACTGATTTGTTTATCGAGTAGCCGAACTCTACCTCAATCGGTCAGAAGGGTGAAAAGCCCTTCAACAAAATAATGGAGAAATAAAAATGAATGAATATAAAATAACAAATAATGTAATGCATGGTAAAAGTTTCGCATTCCCTATGGGTAATGCAGACTTTACTACTTGGAGACAAAATGAAGATACTGGAGAATATTGGATGAAATTCCATTTTCCTTCCGGTAAAGAAATTAGACTTAAAGTAACAGAAGAAGAACTAAACGATATTGTCCACAATTGGACAAACGTAAATATAAATTTTAATGGTGTTAAGAATGAGTTGGAATGTTAAGAAAGATGAAACAGTAGAAGTAATAAGTTATGAAGAAAGAAAAAAAGCCATACGCTTACAGATTAAAGAGCGTATGACTAATGATAAAGAATTTTTATTATTAGGAGTAGTAGGTTTACCTAAAACAGGTAAAAGTGGAACGGCTATGGATTGTCGAACGGAAGAAGAAAAGAAATCAGGTATGAAAGTATTAATTCTAGATTTAGATGATGGTTGTACTGCTACGTGGAATTCTTCTTGGAAAGATGAAAATATAGAAATCTATGTTCCTAATGTTCTAAAGGCAGATGGTAGTTGGGATTGGGAACAAACCTTCCATAACTGCCATGCTTGGTTAGAATACGCTAATGAATGTGTTGCTGAAGGTAATGTCAAAGCAGTAATTCTAGATGGTGTTGATAAAGTTAATGAAGGTTCTAGTGATGTACTAAGAGAAGCCTTAGTGAAGTCAAACAATAAAGGTCAATCTATTATACATGATATAGATTCAATAAAGGTTCAACCTTTAGATTGGAAGATTAGGAATAGAGTGTATAATAGGATACTAAATCCTTTTATCGCACTAAAAACAAATAGGATTTTAATTACACATTTAAAACCTATTTATGAAAATATAAATGTGCCGACACCCGTAGGTTTTGAACCGGATTGGCATAAATCAACTCCACAAAGATTGCTACAGATACTAACATTATCTAAAATTAAAAGAGCGGATAAAACATTATATCGTGCAGTATTAGATGACTGTAAAACTAATCCCTCTTTAGTAGGTAAATCTTGGAATGTCTTTGAAGTATCTAAGACAGACAATAAGTGGATAGGAATTGAAGAATTTAAGAATGGAGATTTTAAGTGAGAAACATGTCTGAATGGAATATAAATATAAATGCAAATAAATTAAAAGAAGCACTAGAAGATGTAGCATTGAAGGGAAAATACTTTGATGGAATGGCTAGTAAAAACAGTCGTCTTTCTGAAAATGCATATATACAATGTAATGAAAATGGGTTGTTTATATGTAATGCGAATGAAGCAACGGCTTGCCTAATACATCTTCCATTAAGTGAAAATGAAAGCATTAGTTCTACAAGTGATATGGTTGTAGTAGATATAGATAAAACTACGAAACTTCTTAAAACATTTAATTCTAATGTAGAGATTAAAGTAGGAGATTTTCTAGCCTTTAGTGATACATCTATTAATAGTAAAATGCCTAAAGTTCTAGAACACACTTCTACTGTTATGATTAATATGTTAATAGCATATTTTGAAACTAATTCTTTAGAACTATCTCAAGATGATACTATGAAAGTCTTTAGAAAAACTACCTTTGAAAGTAAGATTACTGTTTTAGATACAGAAATGGTAGAAGTAGTAGAGGCTTGTAATATTATGAACTTAGCAAAGTACAAGTTTGAATATAAAGAGAATAGTCAAGAACTATTTATATCTTCTAATAGAAGTGAAACTGAAACATTTACTATGATAGTTCCTACTATACATACGGCAGGTCAAAGTGCTACTGTTGAATTTACAGGAGTATTTCATAAGTTTATGAAAGGAGTATTCCAAATTCATTTGAAAGATGATTCGCCAGTATTACTAACATCAACTAATAGAATATTAGTTAAAGCACCTTATTTGAGGTATTAAAATGATAATTAACAAAATAGAAACAGGAATAGGATTGAGTTACAAGGAGGACGGTAAAAGAATAATAAAAACTATACCATACTCTGAGTACCCGTCTTATTTCTATATACACGATGAACAAGTAAAACCTAATAAGATTAAGATTAAAGATAAATGGGGTAGATTTGATTTAGACCTTCATTATGAAAGTAATGAAGAATATAAAAATCTAGAAAATGAACCTTTAGTAAAGGTTACTTGGAAACCAAATCATAGTCGCTATGCATATAACGTTAGAAGATTCTTTGAAAAACAAGGTAATGAAGATTTAATTCATCCTACTTACGAAGCAGATGTTAAACATGAATATCGTTATGCTATAGATAAAATAGATTCTATTAAAGAGTATAATATGACCAAACTTTATTTTGATATGGAGTGGATGCAAGGTGGAGAATATGATGAACAAATTACTTGTATTACTTGTAGAATTGGTGATGAAGATTTCTGTTATTATTGGCTTCCTTCAGAAGGAACAGAAGCAGATGTAATTAATGATTTCTTAGATAAGATAGTATCTTCAGATGCAGATATGATTATCTCTTGGTTCGGTTGGAAGTTCGATATACCAAAGTTAATTGAAAGGGCAATCGCTAATGGTATTGATATTAGAAGAATATCACCATACTTACAGATAACAGGTGTATCTTCTACTAAAGAAGGTGTAAAGTGTAACAGTGAAATAATACATAGATACTCTCCAGTAAGTCAACCGATAAAAGGTAGAATTGTAGTTCCTTTAGATTTAGCATTTGAACGTCAATGGAATGACTCTCAAAGAGGTACGTTACCATCAATGGCTTTAGACTATGTATCTGAAACTATATTGGGTAATAAGAAATTAGTAAGTACTAAGTTTCCTGATAAGAATGAATTCTTTCAAAGAGGTTGGTTAGAAGATACAGATACTTATCTTGATTATGCTATTAAAGATACACAATTGATATCTGATTTAGATAATAAAATGAATATCACTAATTCTATTTTATCTTTACAAAAATTATTAGTTGCTCCTTTTGATGCTTGTTTTTATGCAAGCAATATGGGTACGATTTACTTTTCAAAAACGGCATATTGGAAAGCCCCTACAGGGCGAAAAACAGGACGAAAAGATTACGATGGGGCGATGGTGTATAATCCTCTAACGGAGGGAACAAACGGTCTTCATTGGGGTGTTGCGGCATTCGATTTCGCAGGTTTGTATCCTTCAATGATGGTTGCTAGAAATATAAGTTGGGAAACTAAAAGTATGAAACCTACTTCGTTCGCAGTAAACCTTAGCACACCTAAAGACTTTAGTGAGTGTAAGTATACTGATATGTTATATTATAATACTGATGAGTTAGGTATGTTGCCAAAGTCAGTTCTTAACTTAAAGACTCTAAGAGATTCGTATAAACAAAAAAGAAAAGAGTCTTCTTCCACAGAAGAATACAATAAGTGGGATTCTAATCAATTAGCAGTTAAAAGATTAATGGCTTCCTTTTACGGTGTGTTAGCATATCAAGGATTCGGTTGGGCTGATGTAGATTTAGCGGCTAGTATAACTGCTAGTGCTAGAGAAGCAATCAGAGAAGCGGCATTTAAAGCGAGGGAAATGTAATGGCTAGAACAGATAAAAGTAAACCAATAAGAAGAGAATGTGTAGTTTGTCATAAAGTATTTAGATTGGCAAAAAGAGATGTAACTCGTTGTGCTACTTGTTCTCGTAAAGCAAGAGAAGCAATTCAAAAAGCGAGGGAAGAAAAGAAATGAGTAAATTTAGATTAGCAAGTGTTAAACATGCAGAGTATGAAATCTATAAAGGAATGTTAGTTAATAAGCGTAACGAACCTATACAAAGAACAATGCAAAATATCTTTGATAGAGTAGTTCCAAAAGGAGATAAAGTTGCCTTGAAGAGATGGAATACTGCAATTAAAAATGTTAAACATCAGATGGAAAATAAAATGGAAAATAGAAAACAATATCTACCAAAGTATCATGTAGACGGGGATGAGTAATAATGGAAGTTGCATGTGCTGAATGTGATAAATTATTTCAGTTGCGTGGTGGTACTAGTGGATATTCTACAAGTCTATGTGGTAAATGTTATTTAAAATGGAAAAGAGAAAGGAGGAAAAATAAAAATGAACGATAAAATAGATAAAAATGGAAAAATAAGAATAAGTGTTAGACCCATTCAAAGTAGGAAACTACATGGTGGCTTTACATGTGAAGCATGTGGTCATTCTCTAAGAAGAGAAGAATTAGCATGTCCATGTAGAGGTGCATACTAATGAGTAATATGAAAAGATATATGGAAGAAGTATATGAATACTCTAAGAAGATAAAAGAGATACCTTATGATATGGATTTTGAAACTTGGCAAGTTATATTTCTATCTAAACATGAGGAGGAAGAATAATGTTGATGTATAGTTTATCATTAATAGGTGGATTTGCATTAGCAAAATGGGCAGTACCTAGAGTACCTTCTTTAAAAACAGAGAAGTATCATCTACATCATTGGATGTGGGCTTCAGTAATATTGATAGGTTTTATGTTTATTACTGTTACAGATATTACTATTGGTTTATTTACAGGTATTGCTTTACAAGGTTTAACTTACAAAAATTGGGGAATAATGAACAAAGGAGTTGAGTGGCCTTGAAAGTAGTTTATGGACATACAGATTCAATCTATGTGCAAATAGATACTTTAGAAAAAGCAAAAGAAACTGTAGGTATAATTAATGAACATGTAAGAAGTATCTTTCCTAATTTACTAGACTTAGATGAACATCCTGTAACATTAGAATTTGAAAAGTACTTTCACAGTTTAGGTGTTGGTGCGACTAAGAATAGAAATGCAGGATTAATAACTTGGAAAGATGGTAAAGACTTAGAAGAAATGGAATTTACTATGACAGGATTTACTGCAAAGAGAGTATCTGAAACTAAACTAGCAAAAGATGTTCAAATTACCACATTAAAAATGTGGGTTCAAGGAAAATCTGAAATAGAAATTGTATCTTATCTAAATAATATGTTTGAGAAAGTAAGGTTTGGTAAAATACCTAAGTCTGAAATTATCAAACGTAGTAGATATAGACCTGCTAGGTTTACAGTAGTTTGTAAAACTTGTAAAAGAACTTCAGATTTAAATGATTTATCTATAAATGAAAAGACATGTTGTGGACAACCAATATTAGAAACTCAAGAAGGTAAAAGACCCACTATTGGTAGTAACGTAGAAGGTGTTCTATATTATAATAGTAATAATGAAATCCCTATAGATGATTCTCACCTTTATTTAAAAATTAATAATACTTATCTACAAAAATATTTTCATCCTATTAAGGGTGAGTGGTTAAAACCTAATTTTGTAGCAGAACTAAAAGAATCAGACTTTGATAAATATATTCCACATTGGGATTTTTATGCTGAGACTGTTGTTAAAAAAGCAGAACCCATATTCAATGCTATGAGTTGGGATATAAAACAAATAATGAAAGATAGCAAACAAAAAACTTTAGAGGAGTGGTTTTAATGAAAGAATATACATATCAATGGAATGCAGAAAACGCAGATAAAGAAGACTTACCAATATTAAAAATAACTAAATCATCATTTGGTTCTTTTCAATGGTGTCCTAAAAAATATGAATATAATTACATAGAAAGATTACCACAAGAAACTTCTGATGCTATGTGGAAAGGTACAATTGTTCATAATGCTAGAGAAGATTTCTTTAATCAGTTTGATGTTAAAAAAGCAGAAAGTCTCAACAAAAGTGAGTTAGTTGATTACTGTATGAGTCTATATCCTATAGATGATAATACAGATATGTATGAAACTATGTCAATATTTGAAGCAAATAGATTCTTAGAATCGGTAAAAGAAGAAACAATAAATCAATTTTTACCCGTAGTTAATGAAGCAAAATTAGATGCTGAAATTATTATAGGTAGAAATGATAATCCAAAGTTTCCTTTGCAGAGGGATTATATTGTTCACCTCCAAGGGATTATAGATAGAATGTTTCAAGACGGTCAAGCCTATATTCCTATGGAGTTAAAAACAGGTATATGGAAAGATTACAAAAAAACAATGATGAGAAAGGAAATGGCCTTTTACAAGTTATTGTTTGAAAGTGCAGAAGAAACACAACTTATAGAAAATAAGTTAGATAGTAGTATACCAATTACACATTGGTCATGGTATTATCCTGCATCAAACTATGTGTATGTCGAAGGAGTGAAAACTTCTAGTGCAACCGCAGTTAAAAATGGATTGGCAGAGTTAGTCCATGCATACGAAAATAAAAATTTCCCTGCTAAATACTTTGCAAGAACTTGTGCATCATGTAGTTATTTTGGTATATGCGATGCCGCTAATACGGAGAGTTGGTTATGAGTAAAATAGAAGATATAGTAATAAAGAAAATAGAAGCAAGAGCGAAGTTAGGTGAAAGTAAATACAATACTACAATGGAAAGAAATGATTTATCTCGTAAAGAATGGTTAATTCATGCCCAAGAGGAAGCGATGGATTTATGCATATACTTACAAAAGTTAATCATGGAGGAAGAATAATGTTTGGTAGTCTTAATTGTTGTGCTATTTGTAATAAGAAACCAAAATACATAGTAGAAAATTTAGCGGTAGGAACAAGAGTATTTTGTTCCGAAGAATGTTATGCTACTTATGTAGGATTACCCATTAGAGGAAATGGCTATTATGGTTTGGTGATGTTATAATGATAGAAGAAAGAATTAGAGGATTACTAAAAGAGAGAAAATGGACATTCGTAGATTTTCAAAACATGCAAGGTATAATTGATGAGTTTAATTTAAAACTACAAGATACTATGACTAAGTTAGAAAAGTTAGATTTTATATTTAATAAATCTATTTATACTGAGGAATCTAATACCATTCCCGATAGATGGGAATTTCAAGATATATTTTCTAGAACAGTATCAGAACATTTAGATGTCACTATAGCAATTGTTCTTAAAGAAGAATTAATGAATGCAAATATAAATTTTAATAAAGAGGAGGTAAAAACAAATGTATCCAAGAGAAGTGTGGGCAGGAAGTCACATAAAAAACGCACCACAAATGAGAAGACAGATAGTGAAGAATAAACAAGAATTTCTATCATGGGTTAATTCCTATAATGGAATTATGAATTGTTATACTACTGTATATGATTATGCTGAATTTACTGATAATATAAAATTAGATTATTCTGTTATATTAGATAGAATGTTCTTAGATTTTGATGCTCACGATAAACCGTTAATAGAAGCATACAATGATTATGATAAACTAAGAGATTACTATATAGAACAAGAAATCAAGTTTGATTCGTTCTTTAGTGGGAAAGGTTTTCACATGATAGTCTATGGGGAAGTCGTAGATGATATCAGAAGCATTCAACAGTATTATACCAAAATGGCTATTGATTATCCTACCCTTGATAGAACGGGTATCCAAACTAACAGACTTCGTAGAATCCCGAATTCGATGAATCTAAGTAGTGATGGATATTTTTGTATTCCACTAGATAAGATGTATTCTTTGGATGACATATTATTATTAGCGAAGAAGCCACATCTAGTTTCATCTAGAAATGAAGGTAAATTATTACAATGGCCTACTGTAAAGTCAATAGAATTATCTGCTATTGAAGTAGATATTCCTACACCGTTAGGAAGAA
>Ga0187218_1000762_pt1 | contig 10134 bp, 9 predicted proteins | sample 14SPOviralmetaG_FD_130167 | JGI IMG/M metagenome (GOLD analysis project Ga0187218, IMG submission 130167) | Marine viral communities from the oligotrophic San Pedro Time Series (SPOT) site, San Pedro Channel, CA, USA - 14 SPOT_SRF_2010-08-11... | ecosystem: Environmental > Aquatic > Marine >...
GCCATTTGTTACTGGCTACCGCATATTGAAGATAGAGTATCTCGCGCACGTTCGGTTTGACGTGTACATCAGAAAGGATGACGCAAGACGCGCAACGTATATCTGCTCTCGTTCTAAGCTTCGCCGCAATGATTATGAAGGTGCAATTATAGCTTCAAGAATATGCTCAAAGTTTAAGGCTCCTGCGCTATGAAAAGGCTTGCATGGATATTGCCTTTCTTTTGCGCAAATGCGTACGGGCAGAACAACTCTCTTAACTTACAGCTTCCTAGTGGGCCAACAAGCTATCAGTCTGACAAATTCCGTGCGGGTGATCTTGACTGCTCAAACGCAATAGGCGGCGGAACAAACTTAGAGTTTGGCGTTACAGGGATCATTAACGATGCGGAAGACCCGTTTAGCAATAGAGATCCTATTACGCCTCAGCGCAAGGACATTGGCGTGTATGCGCGCATTGTTATACCGCTTGATGGCCCGGAGGAAAGAATTAACTGCAATACGCTTTACAAGTTAGAGCTAGAAAAGAAACAGCTTGAGGTGTTGAAGCTACGACGCGAGGTAGAGAACCTGCGCAAAATGGCATCAAGTAATCAGGGGTTTGAAAATTGAGTGAAGACATTGATGACCAAATTAAAATGGTTACAGGTCATGTGTCTCGAATGTCATGGGGCGCTAGGATTGCGGCTTTTGGCGCGGCAAGTAGTTTGTGTGGTGCTTTGTATGGAGGCTTCTTGATGTATCAAAAGGTAGAAGAAGTTGCCAGCTTAGATTTGGGTGCATACCAACAGCAAATGGAGGTTATGGATACCAAGGTTACAGAAGCCGTTGAGTATTCTCGCGACATTAAGAACGGATTGCGCGATGATATACTCCGAATCGAACAGCAAGCGGATCGTACAGAAGACTTAGTACGTAGCACTACTCGCGAACTGCGTGATTCAATGGATAATGTAGAGACCGAGGTGCGTCAAATAATTGACACTGCTGAGGATAGGTTTGAGGCTAGGCGTGAGCAGTTGCGTTCTTCTCAAGATCAAGACATGAAGGAGTTGGAAGAGCGATTAGAGGCGTTAGTCCAAAGATCATTAGATAATCCACTGGCGGATAAGTAATGAGTGCGGCAGAAGAGGCATTAAAAAGAATAGAGGTTCATCAGGCAGAGTGCGAGATCCTTCGCAAATCTATTGATGACAGGTTAGATCGAATTGAAAGACGGCTTGATGATGGTAATGGGCAGTTTAAAAGACTTGAGAACATGATCTGGGGAAACACCATCTTGATTGTGGGCATATTAAAAGGCTTGGAGTATTTAGGATGAAGTTTGATGCAATTAAAGGCTTAGTTGGCGATCTTGCTCCTACTCTTGGAGCGGCTCTAGGAGGCCCTGTAGGCGGTGCGGCGGCAGGAATGATAGCGCAAGTGCTAGGTTGCGAGCCTACACCACAGAAGATTGAAAAGGCTCTACAGACGGCAACACCTGAGCAACTAGCTGAGATTAAAAAGGCTGAACTTGACTTTGAAGTCAGGATGAAAGAGCTTGAAGTTGATGTATTCGCGTTAGAAACGAAGGATATACAACATGCTAGAGAATCATTCTCCGAAGATTGGACAGCAAGAGCGATTGCGCTTTTGTCTATCATGCTTTTTGGTGGCTATGTCTTGCTCGTTACTCTCCAGCCTGCTGATGACAACGACCTCAATGTCGTTAACTTGGTGCTGGGTTATCTCGGGGGCATCGTGTCTTCTGTGGTGAGCTTCTACTTTGGCGCTAGCAAGTCAGGATCTAAGTAATGGCTAAGAAGTCCAAGGGAATGTTAACTGACACAATGTACGCAGGTGGCACGCCCACCTTTGATGAGCGTACTGGTCAGCCAAGAACAAGCGGAGTAAAAGGTGCGCCTATAAAGCAAGCGCCTATTGTTGCTCCTACTCCCGAACCTGCACCAACTCCAGCACCAGAAACACCAGCAGAAATGACCTTTACATTTGTTGAAGGTAGAGAGCGTGGTAATGCGGCACAAAACTATCTGTACGGGCAAGAAGGTGAAGTACAGCAGTTAACAGTTAGTGAGCTACGTGATTACTTTGAAAGCGATAAGGTAAACAGACTTCCTGAAGTTTTTGGTACGTTTGATAACTACCTTGCTTACATGACTGAGCGTGAGCAGTTGATTCAGTCTGGTGACTACGACACAGGCAACTGGGCTGAGGCTGACGCTGGATTTAGCGAAGATCAAGAGATGATTCTTGAGGGTGACGCTGATCTTACTATTGACCCTAGTGATCCTGGCCAAAACCTAGAAAACCTACGTAGTCAACAAACCAGCACACAACAAGGCGCTTATAACAACTGGATTAACTCTGAAGCTAACCAAGCACTGCTACAAAAGTACGGTGTTAACCCTGTTGTATACAGTAATTCCGGCGATAAGTTTGCATGGAATGGCTCTGCGTATGTAAAGGTTGTAGACGAAGATCACGCTGGTTTTGCTGACTTTGTAAAGATGGGCATTACCACTGCCATTGGCATTATGTCGGGCGGTGCGCTGGCTCCAGCCTTGGGTGGTGTTGGCTCTGCCGTTGTTAGCAACGCACTAACTCAAGCTATTACTACTGGATCTATTGATCCTGACCAACTACTTCAAACTGCGGCTACTGCTGGTTTAGGCCAAGCTGTAAGTCAAATTATTGGCCCTCAAATTGAAAGTGCTTTGGGTGGCATTGATCTTTCCGAAATAACGGGCATTGAAGAAGTAGACAATGTTCTAAACGCAATGGGTCAAACAGCTATTCGCCAAGCGGTATTTGATGGCGAGCTAGACATGGATCAGATTGTTTCGTCTGGTTTGTTTGCTGGGGCTAGAGAGCTTGCTGATTTTATTTTAGAGCCAATTCAACAGTTCATTGCAGAGAACACAACAGCTTCTCCTGAGGCAGTGGAAGAGCAAAACAGAAGAGCATTAGAGCTTTTAAATGCTGTTGGCGAAGATGCAGGAGCAGAAGTTCTTGCCAGAATGAGCGATTCTGTAAATACAGCTATTGCTGACCAACAGAACGAAGCTATCGCTAATCAACTAAGAGACTTGTCAGGCAACCTTCAGGCTATTTATGAAGATGCTTATGCGCCAACAACAACGCCTCCTGAGGACTTAGACGCTAGCACGATTGATGCGCCTGACTCTGAACTTGCAGATACTACTGCTGATCTGACTGGTGATACGACTATTGAAACCGAGCCAATGCAGTCGATTATGTATGCCGATGAAACGGCTATACCGGCAGACAGAGTTGCCGAAATTTTAGATGGATCAACTGTAGTCACAACGCTTGATGGGTCAGGAGATTACGAATACGGCTCTATGGAGCTAGGCGATACTTATCTGGCGTACCACACTCAGCACGTAGACGAGTCAGGCATTGAGTACACATTAATTAGAGGCTCAAATGGACGTTTGTATGTATCTGATGGAACAAACCTTGTTGAGTATCAAGGCGCATCTGATTTAACACACAACAATGCTCAAATTAGCTGGTTAGATTCTCACTTAGTCTCTGGCGGTGGACTGCCTACAGATGCAAATAACGCACAATTCCTTGATGTAACCTTTGATGTTGACGGTGCCGGTGTAGATTCTACGTCCGAAAGAATTCTTGCCAATATGGAAGAGGGCTGGCAGGACGTTAACAATCCAACGCTTGAAAGCTCTATGGCTGGAGAGGCTCCGGTAACTCCATTAGAGACGGAAATAGAAGTAGATCCATTTGAGTATGTGGAAGAGCCAGTGGTAACACCTGAGCCATCACCAGAGCCTGAGCCTGTAGACGTTACGGAACCTGTAGATCAACAAGATCAACAAGCTGGAGATGCTGGCACACAGCCTACAACACCTACTGACGTTCCAGTTACTGAGACACCGCCTGAAGAAGAAACGCCAATTACTTCGGGTATGTTTCCAGAGTATTTTCCAGAGCCTACGCCTGAGCCAGGGCTTGAGCCTTACGAGCAAGGTAGTTTGGTTGGCGATGCAAGAGGCTTAATTGAGCAAGCTCTTTTAAGAGGTGCCACAGTTGAATACTTGCAAGAAAACTTTCCTCAATACAACGATCTTATTGCTGAAGTAAGCCAACAGGTAGGGGAAATTCCATCGCAACAACCATCAATGACTGTCCAGGATGTTGAAAATGTTGTTAATAATGCCTTAAGCAATATTCCTGCTGGAACAACCTCTGAAGAGGTTAGCACTATTGTTAATGAGGCAATTAGCAATATTTCTATTCCCGCTTCTATGACTGAAGAGCAAGTATCAACAATTATTAACAGTGCTATTGAGGGTATCCAGCTCCCTCAAGGCATAACGAGTGAAGACGTAAGCACCATTGTTGACACCGCTATAAGCAATATCCAATTCCCTGAAGTTGATACTCTTAGCGAAGAAGAAGTCTCAACAATCGTAGACACAGCTATTGGCAACATTACGTTCCCTGAAGGCGTAACTAGCGATCAAGTTTCTACAATCGTAGAGACGGCAATAGGCAATATTGATTTTCCTCAAGGCATTACTTCGGAAGATGTTCAATCTGTTATTGATACAGCCATTGGAAACATTCAATTCCCAGAGGGAATGTCTGAAGAAGAAGTGGGAACAATTGTTGGTAATGCTATATCTAATGCTGGATTTGCCACACCAGAAGATATTGCTAATGCCGGATTTGCTACCCCCGAGGAAGTTGGAACAGCAATAGCAAACTCAGGCTTTGCGACACCAGAAAATGTTGCAACGATTATTTCTAACGCTGGGTTTACCACTCCTGAAGATGTAGGCACTGCACTAGCAAATGCAGGTTTTGCGACACCTGAAGACGTAACCACAGCCATTGCTAATGCTGGATTTACAACACCTGAAGACGTTAACACTGCCTTAGCTAGCGCTGGATTTGCTACACCAGAAGATGTAACTGCGGCTGTTTCTGGATTAGAAGAGTCTGTTGGCGGTTTAATGACAGATGTAGCAGGTATCGGCACCGAGCTTGGCGGTATAGGCCAAGGTTTAGAAGGCTTAGGCGAAGGCATTGCTGGTATTGGCGAAGGATTGGGCGCTGGTTTATTAGGTCTTGCGGCACAACAAGCATTAATGCCAGGGCAAATAGCGGCACTGACACCTATAGAGCCTGTAGAGTTTGAAAAATTCCAACGTGGTTTAACGCGACGTAAGCTGGCTGACCCCTTACGTATTGGCATGTTTACTGGAGGCGCAAGAAGCGTATGACCTATTTAGATTTAATGAACAGCGTGTTACGCCGCCTTCGAGAAGAAGAGGTTAACAACGTCACAGAAAGCACTTACGCCAAAATGGCAGGTGACTTTATTAACGATGCTAAAACATTAGTTAGTCAAGCGACTGACTGGTCTGCCTTACGTGAAACTATCACGATTTCTACAACGGCTTCGGACAATACTTATTCACTAACCAACTCCGGTGACAATGTGAAGGTTATGTCAGTCCTGAACGACACTCAGAACTGCTTCATGGAATACCAAACTAAAGACTGGTTTAACGATGCGCTATATATTGCCGAAGCAGTAGAGGGTGCGCCTAAGTACTTTACGTACAACGGACTAGATAGTAACGGCGACACTCAGGTCTTAGTTGGCCCTATACCAGACGGTGTATACAGCCTTCGTTTTGACGTGGTTAAACGTCAAGGCGATCTGACATCAAACTCAGATAAGCTTTTGATTCCTAGCCAACCTGTTGTTCACCTTGCGATAGCACTGCTTGCGCGTGAGCGCGGGGAAACTGGCGGCACATCTACAGCAGAATACTTCACGATAGCTAATCAGTATCTATCAGATGCAGTAGCTATTGATGCGGCTAAGCACCCAGAAGAGATGATCTTTAGGACGATTTGATATGGCCCAACAACTGCAAAGCATTAATCTTGTAGCCCCGGCTTTCAAAGGTATTAACACAGAGGATTCTCCGCTTGCGCAGGATCCTTCGTTTGCTGAGATTGCGGATAACGCAGTCATTGATAAGCGTGGTCGTATTGCGGCACGTAAAGGCTATGACGTAGTAACGACAACCAAAACAGTGCTTGGCAGTGAGTCACTTAAGGCAATCAAAGAGTTTAGAGATAACGCAGGTAACAGCAAGGTTTTCTCTGTTGGTAACAACAAAATTATTAGCGGAACTACAACGCTTGCTGATGAGACGCCCGGTAGTTACACAATTACCACCAACAACTGGAAGATGATTGATTTTAACGACAGCATCTATTTTTTTCAGCGTACTTACGAGCCTCTTGTTTATAGCAACTCGTCTGCGGCAGTGGAAAAAATGAGTACGATTACTGGCGCGTCAAGTGCTAGTGACATACCAAATGCCAATGAAGTTATCGGTGCATACGGCAGACTTTGGTGCGCTGATGTAACAAACGATAAATCTACTGTTTACTGGTCTGATCTTTTGATTGGTCACAATTGGACGGGCGGGACTAGCGGCAAGATAAATATCTCTAAGGTATGGCCTGATGGCTATGACGAGATTGTGTCATTAGCCGCGCACAATGGCCTCCTTATTATTTTTGGCAAGCACAGTATTGTTGTTTATCAAGGGGCAGAAGCTCCAGCTACTATGTCGTTACTTGATACTGTGGCAGGCGTTGGGTGTGTAGATCGCGATACTGTCCAACACACAGGAACTGATGTGCTTTTCCTGTCGCAGACAGGGCTACGTAGTTTTGGCAGAACGATACAAGAAAAGTCGATGCCAATAAGCACGCTGTCTCGCACCATTACTAAAGACATTATTGGCCTTATACAAAACGAAACAGACTCGTTTAGATCTATCTATAGCCCAGAAGAAAACTTCTATCTGCTTACGTTTGTAGGTCAGCAAACAACATTTTGCTTTGATGTTAGGGGTGCATTAGAAGATGGTTCGTATCGAGTAACTCGATGGCCCGGTTCTGTCTTTACGGCTTACGAAAGATTGGCTAACGGCATTTTGTATGTAGGCTCAACAGCAGGTATTAGCGAATATAAAGGGTACTCTGATGATGGTAGCTCTTATCGCTTTAAATACTTTAGTCCCAGCCTGACGTTTGGCGATACCTCTCGACTTAAGATTCTTAAGAAGATCAAGCCAACACTGGTGGGTGCAAACAGTGCTACGGTCTTTATGAAGTTTGCGTATGACTTTGGTACGTCTTACAGAACAACAGAATTTACAGTGGGTAACCAGCAACCTGCCTTCTTTAATGTGAACGAATTTCACGGAGATGCTGACCCTTCTCACAATTCGAATCCACTATCTGAATTTACGGGTGGTGAACTAACTAACCAACGAAGTCTTAATGCGGTTGGCAGTGGCACAACAGTGGTTGTTGGCCTTGAGTCTGACATCAACGGCTTTGCTCTTTCGTTACAAGAAATTAACTTGCTTGCCCTGATCGGCAAAACTATTTAACTAGGAGAAAACAATGGCTGTAGCTACAGGTAATCTTACAAGTCAGCCAAGCGGATTTGGCTCAATTGCATCAGGGGTTGGCGATATTGTTGGCGGTATCTTGGGTGCGGGGCAATCACTTGTGTCAATGCCCGGTGGTCTTGAAGGCATTGCTGGAGGCTTGTTAAGCAGAGAGGCATACAATCGCCTTAGTAATATTGGTGATGTTGCTAGACAGGAAGCAATGGGTATTGCTGAGCGTGGTCAAGCCGAATCTCAGTTTAGACCATTTACAGTTACAACTCCTACAGGGGCAAGCTTTACGGCACGCATGGGTGGTCAGCCTATGCAACCTACCGGGCGAATGTTGGGGCAACAATCGTTTCTTCCGTTTCTTCAAGATCCAACAGGCGGTTATGGATTGCTTCCTATGCCTGCTTCAACGGGGCCAGATGTTGGTGAGCCAATGCCTTCTCAAGTTTTTGGCCCAGATAAAGGCGGCAATAGAATGGGTACACAGCCGGTAACAGGCGTACTACCTGACGGCATGATGTATAAAGGCGCCCCTTTAAGACAGGCGCCTATTCAATCTAGCGACTCTTTGAGAAACTTGTTTGCAGGCATATCACCTACAGTCTCATTCCCCCAAGCGGCACAGCCTACTCAACCTGCACAGCCCACTGGCGGTCTTGAGATTGGTATGACGTTATCGCCAGAAGAGCAAGCACTACAACGACAGTTGCTAGGTGGTGCTGGTGGGTTCTTTGGTCAAGCCGCACAACCTACTACAAGCCGAGAGCAAGCTGTATTTGAGCGTATGCGTGCCGCACAACGCCCTGAAGAGGAGCGTCAGCGTCTTGCGTTAGAAGAGAGACTTGCGGCTCAGGGTCGATTAGGAACGTCTTCAGCGGCTTATGGTGGCGCTACGCCGGAAGGTCTGGCAATGGCTACGGCACAACAAGAAGCGCGTGACAGAGCAATGCTTGGCGCCATGCAACAGGCTCAAGCAGAACAGGCACAACAGGCGGCACTAGGACAGCAGTTCTTAGGAGCTGGTTACTTGCCACAGCAACAGTTGGTGTCAGCACTTCAGCCTGGATTAATTCAGCAAGAGCTTGCACAGCAGGCACAGCAGTTTGGCACAGGACTCTTTGGTGAAACTGCATTGTCAGGCATTGAGGCTCAGCTATTAGCAGAGCAGGCTAGAGCAAACTTGCTTGGCGGTGTCGGTAGCAATCTAATTACTGGCATGATGAATCAACAACGTGCGGCTTCAGCGGCCCCAAGTGGTGGCGGTAGCTCGGCATTAGGCGGTTTATTTGGCAGTATTGCTGGAGGCCTTGGCAACATAGGCGAAGGCATTGCAGATATTTTAAGAATTGGAGGTTAATCATGGCTAAGTTTTCACAAGAGTTTTTACGGGCTATGGCTCAGCCTTCTTATCAGCAAGGCATGTTTACTGCCGCTCGTGAGTTGGGTGGCTTGCGTGGTCGATTGGATGAAGAGCGCCGTCAAGCAGATCTTAAAAAGCAAGAAGAAGAAAAGCTTGCCAAGCAAAGACAGTATCAAGCCAATCTACTTTCTTTAGGAGCTTCGGGGAAGTTTGATCCTGAAATGCTAAAGGGTGCATTAGGCGGCGCGGCAGAACTAGGCATGTCCCCTGCTGTTGCGGCTCAAGCTATTCAGGCTGGAAAGGGTTTTGTTCCAGGCCCAAGAATAAACATGGATAACAAAATTAAACTTTTTGAGCGATTTACTCCTGAGAGTGTTGCTGAGGTAGAAAGAACAGGAAATGTAAATTTACTTGATGAAAGGGTAACGCCACCAGATTACACATCAGAAACAAAAACAGTAACTGATCCAAAATCTGGAGTAAAAAATTTAGTTAGATTTACTTACGATAAGAACAGCGCCAATCCATCAGCTCCCGTATTTCAAAGCGTAATAGGCCGTGCCCCTTCAGATGGAGAGGGCGATGTAACGCAATCAATAAGCCAAATGCTTTCAGATAAAGGCTTTGAAGCCGACCTCTCAACAGATGACGGCATAAGAGCGGCAAGAAACTACGCTTTAATTGAGCTTGAAAATGCTTCTCTTGGAAAAGAGTTAGGCCAAATGCTTGAAGATAGACAGCCATTAGGCTTAGCAGATTCGTTTAAGCTTTTAGAGGTAGACCCTGCTGTAGCAACAGCAAGAACAGACTTGTTTGATATTGAAAAATATCGCGCACTTGAGCAAATAACAGAAGCAGATGTTGCTGGCCTTACATCTTTAAAAGAAAGGCTCCTTACCAACCTAGCCCCTAATGATGTTAAGGCTGTTCAAGAGCTTGGAAGATTTAGGTCTGACGATGAGGTTGTTGACTTAATTAGAAAGTTTGCAACTAGAGTCTTTGTCGGCGGTCTCGATAAAGAAACAAGAGCTGAATACAATCAAATTATTGATGTGCTAGAGGCGGCTTCTAAAAGCAGAATCATTAATAGCGCAAGACGAATGATGCTAGTAACTCCATCTGATAAAGAACAAAAAGCATTACAAAACATAATTGATGTTTATGGCGGCAACACTGCACGGGTGATCGACTAATGACAAAGAAGATTAGCAGGGTAGAACTGGATAATGGCGAGGTTGTGTCTATAGAGCATCCAGAAGGCTGGACTGACCTTCAAATAACAAACTATGCCGC
>Ga0187218_1000770_pt1 | contig 10096 bp, 7 predicted proteins | sample 14SPOviralmetaG_FD_130167 | JGI IMG/M metagenome (GOLD analysis project Ga0187218, IMG submission 130167) | Marine viral communities from the oligotrophic San Pedro Time Series (SPOT) site, San Pedro Channel, CA, USA - 14 SPOT_SRF_2010-08-11... | ecosystem: Environmental > Aquatic > Marine >...
ATCTATATTACCCCCATTAAGAAGTGTAGTGTAAACTTGTTTTGACACAGCACCTACTTTCTTTTTAACGTCATTAACGTATATAAATATAAAATCTTTTTCAGGGATGTCATTTAATTCATTTAACCATGCGTCTAATGATTGGGTTTTGTCTCCATCATTAGATTTTATAGTGTATGTTTTAGAAAGTGCTGACCCAAAATTTGGTTTTTTAGACATTTCTGTTGGAACTGAACCATAAACTTCAAATCCTCTTTTTTTAGCTGTAGGTGTTAAATTATCTAACATTGATTGTAAAGCTGACTTATCATAAGGTATTTCTGTTGAGGATCTTTTAATTAACATTTTTCTTTTACCTTGTATTTCTTTACTTTCTACTTTATTTAAGCCGTGAATTGCTATAAAATTTGATCCATAATCTTGTACGTTAGTTTTACCACTAACATACTCCATATTAAATAGAATATCTGGATCATCCCAAGCTCCTAATTTTTTAAGATCATTTTCAAGTGAAGGTAATGCTTCATTAAACATATCTAATACTTCTCCTCCTATTTTAACCATTCCATGTCCTGGTTTAAATCTATCTTCTAAGTCTGCTTTTGTAATTCCTTTAATGTCAAGTGGTTTTTTAGAACCTCTATCCATTACAAACTGTTTTTGACCCTCTAAATCTACTAAACGAATAGAAGAATTTACACCATCTATTTTTACTGAACCTGGATTTTTATTAAGTGATTCTGCTGATTTGTTAAATATATCTTTTAGATCTTTACCTGAATTAACATTTGGTAAATTAAAAGGATGAGCCATATGTCCTGCTGCTCCCCCTTCTGTTAGTAATGATTCATTTATTAAGTTTAACCACCAATTTTGTGAAAATACACTTACTTCGTTTACTTTTTTATCAAAAGATCCTTCTATTTCACAACTATCTTCTAAATTTGAGAAATATTCATCCCAAAAATATTCTAAAGCTTCTAATCTTTCTCCTTCTAATTCTTGTTGTAATTCTATAAATTTTAATTTAAAATTAGATGTGTTTAATTGTTTTAAAATGTCTGAATGTGTTGCAAAAATTTTAATTTCTCTGTCTGATAATTCATTTAATTTATTTTTTAAAGGATTTTCTACATCAAATTCTATATTTGGATATTTATCCCTTAAGGTATATATTGCTTTTCTGTTTTCTGAAGAATCATCTATAAAAAGGACTTTTTTGGTTGTATCTTTAATTCTATTTTCTATCCAATTAGCTTTATCCTCTCCTGTTACTGGTTGTCCTTTTTCTTTATTTAATCCTAAAGGAACTACATAAGCCCATATTCCTTGGTCTTTAAGAAATTTTGTAACTGGTAATCCTATAGCTCTTGCTGTTAATATAGTTACTTTAGCATTTGGGTTTTCTATAGACTTTAAAAGTTTTTGAAATACTTCATTATTTAATGTGCCTTTATTTATTAAATTTGCAAATGCTTTAAAGTCCCAATTTATTTTGATGTTTTCCCCATGTGAATCTTTTAAATGGTCTTTTGTTTTCTCAAATTCTATAGAAGAAGTTTCTCCTTTTTCTATTGTTTTTCCCTCTGGAGATTCTACTGTGTAAGGTATGGGTGTTTCTACTCTTGCTATTGTTTCATCAAAATCATATATGTGTAATTCTGATTCTCCTCCTCTAGATTCATTTAAAGGTTTTGGAATTTCATATAAATTAATTCCAACAGAGTCACCAACATTTACATTATGTTTTTTACAATAACCCCCTGGTAATTCTAAAACATTGTCTGCTTTTCCTGAGTATTTAGGGCACTCTCTACTCTTACAAGGAGGGGCACTATGATCTATTTTGTTTATTTTATTATTAGATATAAAGACTATGTCTAATGGGATTTTACAATTTTGCATGTGAAATTCTCTTTTATCTAAATCAAGATAAGGAAAAATCATACCTCCTTTTAATTTATTTCTTCCCATCATACCTTGTACTTGTAGTTCGGGAGTGTCCATTACTTCTAAAGGTATAAATTGATCATGAACTACAGCTGTGCTTTCATATAACTTTCTTTTTAATGTTCCTTTTAAATAATCAGGTACTTCCATATATTGATCACCTTGTTTTGCTGTGTCTTTTTTTAAACGTTTAAGATTTTTAGCGTGTTTAGCTTTTTCTTGGTTGTTCATAGTACCTGATTGTTCACTCATATGAGCGTGGGGGCTTGTTTGTCTGTTGTGTATTTGGTCTTTTGTTCTAGGGATATCTTTTTTAGAACCATCTGGCATTCCCGCTTTCCATTCGCTACTTCTCATAAAATCTAAGGTTTTATTTCTTGGATCATAAAAATCTTCTTCTAATTCTCCCCCAAAACCTGGAATTTTTTTAGCAACATAAGCATAACTTTTAAAAGCCCAATCTTCAGCTTTGTTTGGTTTGTAATAAGCTACAGCGTCTTCTCTATTTTTAAAATTAGAATCATATTCTTTTCCAAAACCTTTTAAATTCCAATCACTTGTCCACATTTCAAAAGATACAGGATCTCCGGGTTTCCAATCAGAAACTTCCTTTGTAGTTACTATTTGCCATGCTTGTTCTTTTTGTTCAGAAGTTAAATGGTCTGGTATAAATTCATAAAAACTATATTCATCTTTACTTTTAATAAAATCTCTCATATCAGTACCTGATACACCTCCCGCTTGTGGTGGTACTAATTTTGTCTCAAAGTTAATATTTTTTGGTTCTGAGAATTTATGTATGTTGGCAAAACGTTGGTCGTTTGTTTTTAATTCTTTTTCCCCCATAGCTAAGTAAATAGTAGATCCTTCAGGTGCCTCGTTTTCTATAAACTCATATACATCCTTTACTGGGGAATTATGTTTGGAAGGGATTATTGATAGTTTATTTGAAGCAGGATCAGAATCAGTGGATCTATATAAATCCCACAATTTAAGAGACATTTCTCTTGTTATACCTTCTCTTTCTTTAGCCCCTACTTTAACTATAACTGTGTCTGCATCTGTGTTTGAAGCTAGCCATTTAGCCATATTGTAATGCCCAGCATGAGGGGGTTTGAACCCACCTGGTAATAATGCAATTTTTTCCATTAACTATGTAGTTTATTATAAATATAAACCTTTATGACAAGGCTAACCTTTTCTTCATTAATACAGAAGTAGTTAATTCTACTGCATTATGAAGTAATTTTGTAAAGGTTTTAAACCCAAGTTCAGATGGATCTTTATCACCCATTTCTATAAGATAAACTTTTTTTCCATAAGACATAAAAGTTTCTGCGTGATTAAAGGCATCTTTTAAAGCATCTTCATCTAACGCAAGATAAATTTTTTCTACGTTAGATTTAATGATTTTTGTCATTAAGGTTGTAGATAATTTTTTTCCAAATAAAGGAATAGCATTACGTTTTATAGCCATAGCATCAAACGCACCTTCACATAAAATCACGGGTAAATCCCAGTTTATATACATTTCAAACCCAATTATGTCCTTGGTACTGGAAGCCAACTTATGTTTAATATACGCGTTTTTATCGAACGAACGACCTACATAATAATTTAAAAATCCATCTTTATCATATGATGGAATTACAACCATGTTTTTTAGGGGTCCTTGCTCACAATAATGTAAATCATATTTTACTACATCTTGTTGGGTTATTCCTCTTTGATCTAAATAATGCAATGCGTGTTTTGATAAAACTGCAGAACTTGACATTATAGGTGTAACTTCTTTAGGTAGCGTTAAAATGTTAGCATCAACTTTTTGTTTGACTTTTGATTTGAAATTATATTGTTTGTCAATTTCTTTTAAAGCACCAAATGCAGCTCCTGAGGCATTAGCTTTTTTAAGTAATTGGAAAGCTCTATGACCCTTATAACCACAAACCCAACATTGAAATTTTTGAGATAATAAATTGAATGTTAATTTGTTCTTATGATGACTACAAGAAGGACATTTAAAAACAGCCTCATCACCACCTCGAGCAGATTTACTTCTTCCTAAAATCGATTCGAGTAATTTTTTTAATAAATCTTCTTTCATTTAAAATCCCTGTCGTAAAACTTACCTAAGATGTTGTCGTTAAGATATTGTTTGTCTTCTAATACCTCTAACACAAATTGATATTTACATTCTAAGTATGTAAGTTCTTTTTTGTTGTAAGCTATTTGTAAGATTTTTCTTTCTAAATCGTCATTGTTTGCGTCTTTAATAAAACTGTGAGAACCATAGTAAGTTTTCCAATCGCTTTCTTTTAATACTCTTTTAAATGTTGGTGGACGACCTTTACCTTCATATAGGGCTTTTTCTTTTTTGCCTAATTTTTTCTTTAAATTGTAAATTAAAGATTTTTTACCAATGTACCTTTTTCCAGTTGGAAGATGGGTTGTTTGATAGATGAAACCAAATGCGTTCTCTGGGAGATCACTAATTTCTTGTATGAGTTTGTCTTGATAATACCATTGCATAATACCAATGTAAAAAAAAGACCCTGGAAAACCAAGGTCTTTTAATATTATTATTTTAAAGTATTATGTTTATGCTACGTATGCAAACTGTACACCACATATTACTCCTCCTGCAAAGTCAGATTGTGTTGATGTGATAGTAAAATGTGCTTCTCTAGCTGAACTATCATATGCTAATCCTGCTACCATTATCATAGCGTCTTGTCCTCCTAATCCTACATGCATAGCTGGATCCATAGATATTCCTTTTTTAATGGCAAGAGAAGCGGCACCATCTATAATGGAATCAGTGTGAGCTGCTGAAATTTCAGCTCCGTCTGCTGCTGTTCCAACTTTATGTCCTACATCACCTGAAGTTAAAGACATTGCTGTTGATGCTATTATAAACATATTTGTAATTACAGTGTTTGCTGGAATTACTATTGCATCAATTGCTGTGCTTGTTCCTGATACTGTAGTAGCTGCACTTACTTGTGTATGAGTGGTACTTTCTATAAGATCATAGAAATTTTGTTGTGTAGGTCTATCTCCTGAGTTGAAATATCCTTTTAAAATTGTGATCGTTTGTTTTGCCATTTTAAATTATTTTTTAGTTGTTAGTAGTTAACTATTATGCCCAAGGTGTAGCTGGATCTCCAATACAATCAATCATTGCTTCTGCGAACCATCTGTTAGTAGCTGTTGCAACTAATTCTACTATTCCTGATGCTCCTGTTGTACTACCATTCATTGAGAATACGTCATCATTTGTTCCATCTGGTGCGTGAACTTCTTGTAATCCTGATGACATATCTACTGTATCAGTCATATAAGCATATCCATTAAATAATGTTGAAGTTGCGTCTGCTGTAATTGTGTGTGCATTTGAAGTTACTGCTCCAAAAATGATTTTGATTCTATCACCTACTACTGGAACTGGTAACGTTATATCACAACCATCTAATTTAGTTACTAAATATACGTATCCGTTTGCTGCTGTAAAATCTGCAGTTTGTGCTGATGTCCCATTGAAATAAGGGTAGCCGATTGTTTCTACTAATGTTGCGAAATTTGCTTCTGTAGGTCTATCTCCTGTGTTGAAATATCCTTTTAATGTTGATGCTGCTGCTGATGCCATGTGTTTTATGTTTTATTTATTAATTAATTTTATGGTAAAGATTGCAATCTCTTTTGTGATCTCTTATTATACGTATGTACGCCTTTTAGAAGCCGTAATAAGTTTTATGTTAGACTAGCGCCATCTATGTAAACCATAGCTACTAATACTACACCATCAGTTGGTGTGCCTGCTGTTGTTAATCTAAGCTTGTCATTTGAAGAAAACGCAGTATATGAATCATCCGAATCACCCGCTGTTGGAGTTGTAAAAGGAGCAAATGTAAGTGTGTCATTAATTTCATCTAATTTACCATTTGCAATTGATTCAGCATATTTGTCAGGATCACCATCAGTACCTACCCCAGTGATGTGGTGACCAGCTGAAATTGCTGTTGTTACTTTAATAGTAATACTTAAAGGTACACAACCTAAAGGGAAAAAGTTAGATTCATCAGTTGTTGCACCACTAGTATCTAGGGTTATAGATGCTGTTTTCATTTTAATAGGTACAGTGTAAGTACCATCCCCTAAAAGTAAAGATGTTGTTGTTTTAACTGTGGGAGATATAACTGAATCTGAAAATGTTGTTGCACCTGCTACTGTTTGATCATCATCACTATGTAATCCTAATACACTGTCAAATACATCTACAAAAGTACTTTCTGAAGGTCTGTCTCCTGTGTTAAAATATCCTTTTAATGTTGTTTTATTTACTAATCCCATATTGTTTTATTTATTTTATTATACGTACAAACTTTTTCTTAGGTATCCCACCTTAAAACGAAAGTTGTGTCTGTTTCATCAGACATTCTTATTGGTTGTCCTAATTTACCTAATACTAAACAGTCTCCTCTTTCATCATAAAGACCTATAGTTGTAACATAAGTTGAAAAATTTGATCCAGTAGTAAAATCTGCTAGTTTATGTTTCATGTTTGATTTAACTTTTCTTGCTGACAAGTTGTAAGTACTGTTGTATTCATCTTCACTTACAGTACATTGATATTCATGTTCATAAATTAAATGTGTCCCTTGAAATTGAAGTGTATTTAAACTATATTGATCACTAGGAGCTTCCAATGCATTTTGATATAAAGGATGAGTTATAACAGCAAATCCTGCTTGGTAAAAACAGTTTCCTATATAAGGTGAACCATTTATACTTTCTGATATGTTTGTTATTTGACTACCTGTGTATGCTCGTGTCCAAATATTTAAGTTACTAAGATGTCCGTTAAATGTTTTTCCTTTATCACTTATAGGACCGTATTTCCCAACAATAAATGTTGATCCAATTCTTGATACTGACACACCCCCATCAGACTGTATGTATGATCCAACCGTAAATGTTTCTCCTATTTCTGCTGTTCCTATCCCTAATTGAATATTATCATCTGTGTTATTAGGTTCGCCTTTAGACCCAATGTATAAGTTTGCAGTATTTCTTGTTTGTTCTTTTATTGTAAAGTTTTCTTGTTTTAATAGATGACCATTATGCCATATTTGCATTGCTGATCCTGATGATTGACATAATATATGTTGGGGATCTATTAATGAACCTGAAGACAATGATTGGCTAACAGAGTATGTTTGACCACCATCTGATCTGTCAAAATATATTGAACTACTAATCATATAAATTTCAAAAGGAAATTGTGGTTCTGGGGGAACTGCTGAACTAGATAAACTATTATTTACTATTTTATTTCCATTTTTAGCTATAATATATCTTTTTTCAATATCTAAATCTGATGATTCAAAGGTTCCTACTACAAAGTCTTTTCCTATTTCAGCAGATCCTATACTTACAACACTAACATGAGGTTGGGATTTTGCTTTCATATAAAATGAAATTGAAAAATCTTCATCTTTATCAAAATTAAATCTTTCATTATGTGAGGATGAAATGTATGAACCTGTTCCACTATCAAGAATAATTTCTGAAAAACCACTTAAAGATTGGGAAAATTGTATGTTATTATAATATAAATTATTAAAGAAATAACTATCATCTTCGTCCTTAGGGTATATTTCTTTTGGTTTACCCATTGTACTTGTGTAAGTTATAGGGGCATTAGGACTATTCTTTCCTCTTCTCCAATTTCCCCCCTCTATTTCTATATGATAATTGGGATCTCTTTTTATATATCTATAATTAGCATAATCACTAAATACATCTAAATCATATCTTTTAAAACCCTCTATAGATTCTAATTTAAAAACATTTTGTTGTATATCATTAGGATAGGCATCTAAATCTGTTCCACTAATTATTAGGTTTCCTTTTTTATCATCTATTATTTCATGATTACCACTTGATGATAAATAAAATGATCCTGGTTTTATTTCAAAACCATATAAACCTGAGGGTATAGATATTATGTTTGCTTTTTGGTAAAGATCTCTTGGTTGTTCTAAATAATTAATAGGACCCATTTTATTACCTATTGCCTTTTTAAAATTTCTATAAAAAAGATGATCTATTTGGTTGTATTTTATTACATTTTTTGTATCCCCCCCATAAATAGCACTTGCAGAACTATATAAAGAAATTGATTCTGAGGTCCAGCTTGAAGTATACCATGTTACTGAATTTGTAGCTGCAGAAGCAGAAGAAAAATTATATTGTTTATGGGCATTAAAAGGTATTAGTGCCTTGTCTTGTGCCGTAAATTTTTTAAAGACTGAACCCATTTTTAATGAATATTAAAAGTCTAATTTTACTCTTATAAGTGCTTCTTTGGTAAAATCTTTTGCAATTGGTTGACTTAGTTTAGCAACTGCTAATAAATCGTTTTGGTCATTATATAATCCAACAGTTGTTATAAATGTTTTAGGATTCATTCTCATTGAAGAAAATAAAATTGTTCCTTTACTACTTCCACTAGTAAATGAAGGATTGTTTGTGTAATTAAATTCTGAGTTTTTAGCCCTAACAAAGTAAAATTGTGAATTTACGTCTTCTTCTGTGTCTATAATAAAATGATTTGAAGATGAAATACATTGATACATTTTAATATGATTATTATCTCTGTTTTCACTTAATCCTGGGTTATTAAGGGGTAATGAAGAAGTTATTGTATTTAAAGTTGAAGCAGGAGCTGGATCAGCTGTTCGTAATGAATCTGGTTCTGCTTTAAACATATCACCATTTAATATAATAAGTCCTGCATGTGGGTAAAAATGACCATATGATGAACTTCCCCCTTTTTGGTTTATTGTTGAACCTGACATTATACCAACAGATCCAGACACAACATTATAATAACCCCCTAAATTAGTACCTACATAGTTAGGATTATTTGCTGTTGCTCCTCTACTAACACTATCATCTGTAAGTTTAAGTAAACTTGCAGCTGGTTGATCTATATTAGCTCCTGAAATGTGTAAATCTAAAGTTCCAGCAGATAATCTTTGTTTATAATTTGCTCTGTTTACATTAATTACATAAATACTGTCTGGTGTGTGAGTACCAAAAGTAAAATATTGGGTTTCATCTTGGAATACTAATTGTCTATATTGGTTGTAATTTACTTTAGTAGCACTAAAACCAAACGATCCTGTGTCATTTGTAAAATCAGGAGAACCAGATCCATGTCTGTGTCCATATGCTAAAGAATATTGTACTTGAGCAGCTGTAGAAGTACTAACTGCATTGTAAGCATCTATATAAAATTGCATTGATCCTGTAGATGATACTATTGATGCTGATTGTATTGATGATGTGAAATTGGTATCTAAATTATTGTCATTAGTAGACCATGTTGATGTAACTATTGGAGCTGGGTTCTCTAAAATTACTATATCATTTGCTTCGTCAAATCTGGTTAAACTCATTATTTTTTATTTTATGTTGTTGTTGAATTAACTGTAAAAGGAACAGCTATTCTTGCTCCTGTATTTATTCCTTCAATTATTAAACTTGTAGTTAACGAGGGTAATGAAGTACTAAATAATGCATTGTTAGTTGTTGCTTGAATTGTTAAAGTTCTACCTACTACTGTTTCAGCTGTTGCAACATTAGAAATAGTAGATATTGTTGTTGAGTCTGCTTGTTGAGACATTCTTCTATTTCCTTTTCTTGGTGAGGTAGTTGGTGTTGATCCAGTTGCAGTTATATATTCTCTTAATCTATTATCTACAATAGTAAATCTATATCCTCTACTTTCAGTACCTGCTTGGTTATTACCATTTATATTAAATGTTCTAGGTTTTATAGCTTGTATAGCTCCTTGAGATAATTCTATACCTGTTTGGTTTGCTACTTGAATGTAAGGTATTGCTGATGTTCCTCTAGCTAATGTAATTAGTTTTGACTGCATCATATTCCCCCCGTCAGGGATTGCTTCAATTAGAGGCATGTTTTCAATTGCTTCTGCTGAGTATTGTGTTCCGTTAGGATGAGTTTCATTGAATAAAGTATAATCTATTTCACTATCACCTAAAGCAAATTGTGTTATTTCAAATGAACCATCGTTTTTAGCAAGAAGTTCTCTTCCTTTTTTGGTTAAAATTGCATC
>Ga0187218_1000776_pt1 | contig 10069 bp, 10 predicted proteins | sample 14SPOviralmetaG_FD_130167 | JGI IMG/M metagenome (GOLD analysis project Ga0187218, IMG submission 130167) | Marine viral communities from the oligotrophic San Pedro Time Series (SPOT) site, San Pedro Channel, CA, USA - 14 SPOT_SRF_2010-08-11... | ecosystem: Environmental > Aquatic > Marine >...
AATATTTTAATTTAACGGTTAAATCAATTTTATTAAAAATATTATATATTTATATAATGACCTTAACTTTTAAAGAAAAACAAGTAATAGATTATTTTTACCAAAAAAATTATTGGAAGCAAGGTTTCTTAAAATATGCTTTCTTCTCAAGAAAAATTAGATTTTTATTAGGAAATGAAATGACCGTTTATGAAAGAAAAAAACTATTTGATAATCTTATAAAAAAAGATTATTTTATAGTACAATATAGAGATATAAATAAATCTAAAAAAATGCTTTATCAACTCAGAAATACTTTAATTAGAGATAAAGAAGAAACATACACTATCATTTTTGACTAATTTATTGATACCTTATCTATCTCAACAAACACATTATTCTTAGGACCCAAGAAACCAGTGCTTGGTACCTTACCTTCACTATTTAATATTCTTATATGAAAATTACTAATATCCATTGGTAAACCTTTATGAACATAGGCAATCGAACCACTACCTTGGTCAGCAGTGAATCCACCTTGCTGATAATAACTTGATACAATACTATTAATTTTATTGCTGGACCACCCATGATTCTCTCCTCCTATAAAACTCTGTTGAACACCAAAATCTAATTCACATAAATAGTAACCTTCCATTTCGACATCTGAAACAAATGTCTTATTTCCTAAAATAGGTGTTGTTGCATCTGTTGCTACTGAATTCGCAGTTGATGGGATCCTAAAATTATCATTCTTTTGGACTGGGGTGTCAAGACTCATATAACCAGTAGTAACCGAAATACCATCTGCACCAGGTCCATCTGCATTCGCTGCTACTGGTAAACAATTAAATCCAAAGACTCCATCATCGGTTATCTGAGTATCTGGGTGGGTCACATTCAAACAAATATCTGTAAAACCTAAATAGTCTTGCCAAAAATATTCTGGCAACATTTTTGTGAAAGCAACACCACTATATCTCTTTACAGTTAGACTTTCAGTGCCTTGTGTCTTATATACAATACCAGGTAGTCCATTATCGCCTCCAGCACCCCCAGTAGCATTAACATACATAGGGAAGTGTGCTATTTGAAATGCCATCTTCTTATGATTTTCATCAAACACTAATGCTATTTCATTAGCACCCAAAAATCTATCTTCATTTGCTGTTCTCATATCTGCTATATCGAATTTCATTAAGTTTAATCCATCTGCTCTACAAAATAATTGATTCGGATTAGCACCCGCCGCCGTGCCATCTGCGTGTGTCGGAGTATGGGTGCCGTGGTTACCAATCTGATCTTGTAAGATTGTAGTAAGAAATGGGTTATTAACTGGAAATGCGTTTGATGCTATATTATTGCCTATGCCACCATTATATTGGTCTATCCGAGTCATTTCATCGGTTATTAAAGCACCTAATTCATCTGGAGAATAAATACCTTTGGGTACTGTAAAATCAAAAGGCATAGTTCTTAAATCACATACTTCTAAGTTTTGGTCTACTTCTTGGTCTTTATATCTTGGCACTAAACTTTTTGGGTCGATACCATGTTTTCTAACATAGTCTGGGTCAGAAGTCAATACAACAGATTTATTGACACATCTAATATCAACATCATAAACTTTATTTCTTCCTTTAATATTTATCCAACTTGTGTCTATATGCATTTTTATAGTGCCTTTTTTACCATCTACCCCAGCATACTCAAAGAAAAAATCAACTGGACCTATATGACCAGAATGTTTTGAACCCAATACATTATAATGAATCCCATCACATTTAAATGTATTAGCACCAGTTGTGGTTCTTGTACATAGTAAATAAGTATCAAAATCTCCTAATGCTGACGGTGCTCTTAAAGCTGCTGGTGTAAATTTTTTTCTATTCTGATCTTCATCTAAATTTGTTAAATATTTTGCTACTTCTAATTGTATTGGTACATCTTCAACTAACTCTATAAATTGTCCACTACTAGCAATTGTATCTAAATAAACTGATTTAATAGAAACTCTATCTCCTTCTACTAAAGTAATAGGTTTATTTAAAGTAATTGAATAATCGCCATTCTGGACAATATTACTGCTCTCTGTTTCTCTTAATTTCAATATCTGACTGGACATTATATATAATATTATATAATATTTTATAAATAAAAATTAGTAAATCATGGTGTATGTAAAAAAAATAAAATTACTGAATATATTGAACTGTATATGAACCCTTACCTATAAGAAGTATCTTCTGAACCTCAGCAAAGAAATGGACATTCAAAGCATTTGTTGAAAATTGTGGTTGACCACCTCGCTGTTCGCCAGTTCTCTTATGATTTATCTGGAGGTTCATAACTTTATCTGCTATATGAAAAGCATTATAAGAAAGATTCGCATTAAATCTATTACCATTTGTCAAAATTTCAGTGGCATTAACTGAGGCATTATTTGCACCAGGATAGCAAAAACAATCTCCGTAAGTATCTGCAACCATTGCTAAGCGTTCATTATCACCCACAAGTCCATTTCTTGGTAAAACATTGCGTCCATTCAATCTCACCTGGAGTGCTTCATCACGAACTCCTACTGAACCATATTTACCATAACCATCAATTGTGGTCCCTCCACCAACTGCTCTATAATTTGCTTCAGTTGGGTCTTCTTTAACCATTAACATTCTATTAACCCTTTTATTTTTAAAACCATCTAATTGTGTGTTATTTTCTTGGACAATATTCTGGTCTCCAGCAGCACCATTATTTGTTGATTGTGGGAATAAAACTTGGTCATGTTCGATTTCTAACCAAGCAACATTATTAAAATTCTTTCTCATACCTTCAACTATTTTGGGATTATCAATAACGTCCATCGCCAGAGTTGGGATCACTTGACTATTAACTGTATCATTTTCTTCATTTAAAATCTGGTCAGTAAGCACAGTAGAAAATTCAATTTCAATTTTAAGGTTCTGAAAAATATCACTAGGTAAATGAGAAATGTTTTTTAATAGGGGTAAAGCATCTCTTAAATCAATATCACCACTATTTGTTGTTGAATTTGCAGTATTGGTGCCAAGCATCGGTGGGAGAAATTCAAGAAGTTCATTAACTGGGTTTTTCATTAAACCAACTTGTCCTAAAGTTTTGTAGGACTTTTTAGATATTGCTTGTGTATTTTTAACATTTTGATTAACAAATCCTTTCCATAATTGATAGTTTCTTGATTTTGATAATTCTGTTCGACCATCTAAAAGACGAATATTTTTAATAAGACTATCAACTCCTATAAGTCGGTTATATAATCTACCAGCATTAGCAGAAGCAACACCGACATTAAGAAGTCTTAAGTTTGGTAGAATTGCCATATGATGACTTGGGAGTTCGAAAACTGCTCGTTGTCCATCAATGAATGATTTGGGATCTAAATACTTAGTCTCTACGTTACCATCAGAATAATGAGCCATTGTTTATAAAATAGTATTATATTTTAATTTAAATAAAAAAAAATTTTAATAAAATTATATCGCAGTTACACTATGAAAATATAAATAAGCATTATAAGCATTAGCATTATCTGCTTTACTTGTAATTTGAAAGTTGAATTTCTGGTTCGATAAATCAATAGCAGAAGCAAAATTGATACCTATACCGAAGGACTGGTTGTCCCCAAACCTTGAACCTCCAACTTGATTGTGTCCAGAGTCGTTAAATGAATCGATGAACCTCTGAAGCATCTCTGTCTGGTCATCTATTGAATATGTTATATAGTTCACAGCATCATTAAAAAGAAACTGGACTTTTTCTAAACCTCTAGGGAACTCACAATCCATATTACTATATGGTGCAGTCTGCTCCCTTACTTGTTGTTGAAATACTATACTACATCCATCTACAACTGCTGGTACTTTTGCGTTTACAGAAGCAAAATTAGACAAAATACTATTTTTAACATTATACACTGATCTAAAAATTGATTGAGTCGGATTTTTTGGAGTTGCCACACTGTTGAAGGTGACTCGTGGATTAGTAATAACATAATCATCTTGAGCTTGGTTATATAAATAACCCATTAAAGCACTACGGTTTGTTGCTAAATTTATACTTAATCTAATATTACCAGACTTCATAAAAGGTAAATCGCCACCACTCATTTTATTTAACATACAAAAAGGTTTGATACTAAAATCCATTGCTGAAGCAACTGGTGTAGTGCCTCGTGTTGCTTTACCTTTAGCAATAAGATTTGATGACTTCCAATCATAACCTTTTAATTCACATACTTCACTAGCATTTAGGTAGTCTTCTGGTGATTTTGTAGCAACGCCGTGTGCCACAACAAGTCGAGCATAATTTTGAATATTCTCTTTGGTACCAATTAAATTATCCATTCCTCCACCAGTAAATGCTACCTGGACTGAATCAATAACAGCATGGGCACCAGCACGGTGGTCTAAATATATACCTCCAGTGTTTGCTCCAGCGTTATCCCGGATAGCAATATTTGCTACAAGTCGAACAGAGTTCTTAATAAGGGATCGTCCTTCACCAACATTGATGTTAAAATCGAGATTGTCGTATTCTTGGTAATTATCTTTTTTAGTATCGCATTCAACTGAATGATATTCTAAAGCTGCCATTTATATTATAGTAATATATAATATTTTAAATTAAATAAAAAAAAATAACTATAAAGTTTTAACAATTTCTTTATATAAGATTAAATCTTGTATAGCAGCACCGGCCTTAATTTCAAGGTTGATATTCTTTTCTTCGTCAGTATATGGCATCGCCTCTGCTATAACACGAAGTGAATCTCCTTTCTGAGCTGCTACTGTGGCTGTAAGATTTATCATTTTTAATTCTAAACTTTTTAATGGCACACTTTTATTTCTATAACATCTTTCAATTCTATCTTTATGAATAGGTTTCGCATATTCTATATCCCTATTACCAGCAACATCAACTCCATCAATAGACATTCTATAAGAATTAAATGCTCGGTCTGGTGCTATTTGTCCACTGTCTGAATGAGTCACAAACAAACTCTGGCATTCTGGTTCAACTTTATATTGTTTAAAAACATTCTGTTGTCCATTACCAACATCTTCTTGAGTTGTGTAAGTAACATATTCTAATTCATTTGGAACTTGTGGTGGATTTACCACTTCAGTCAATACAATTTCTGCTCCTAAAACTTCAACAGTAGAAGTTGGTGCATTTTCAGTTACAATTGTAAGACCAGTAATATTAGATCCTCCTCCAGCAGCCGTAATAGCAGTGCCAGAAAAAGTACAAGTCACTCGTCTACTGGCTGCGTCATAAGTAATATCTTTAATAACTTGTCTTGCTCTAGTCAATGCTCCTCCTCCCAAACCAGTGGCTGCTACAGTAACCGACATACCAACATAGAATGGACATTGTAATTGTGGATTATCAAATCGTTCTGTAAGAACAGCAAAAGTAAGAAGTGCACCAGCACCTAAATTTTGATTTTCACAGGCTCCGTGTGAAGTGCCACTTGCCCAATTGACTGCGGTTTCATCTGGTGAAACAGGCTCAAATTGAAATTTATCTAAATTTAGTTCTAAATGAATATTTGTTTTACCATAAATCTGTGTTGAATATAATGGGTGTTGGGCAATACCGAAAATATCTTTTAAATGAATTTTGTGTTCTCTAGCAATTACTTTTGAACCATTTGAACCATCAGCAAGTAAAGTATCACCATTACTTAACACTTTTCGTTCTAAATAATAAGTTTTTAACATTTGTAGTCCAACATCTGTATTAAATCCTCCTACAATATCTAAACTCTTAACAATATCATTTTCACTTTTCTCTAAATATTGTTGTGCTAGTTTTAAAGTATCACACCTTCTAATCGATTCTGCCATTCCACGATTCTGAGTATAAAATTGGGCATTTCTAACTAAAGTTGCTGGAGGGGACACATGGGATGCAATTTGATTAGCATCTGTAAGTAAAAAACCATCACAATTTTGTATGGGAGTATAAGTATCTAAAACTGCATTATTTGCTACAACTGGTTTCATTTTAATAGAAACATAGGATTTGGATAAATCATATACACCACCTTGTGGGATTGTAAAATCAACTAGTTTTTGCGATGGGTTGCCATCATAAATTTGAGCGATACTATTATCTGATTGAATTTTAATAATCTTCTCCATTTTTATATTATAGTAATATAAAATAATATTAAACTTTAAAAAAAAAAATATTTAAATTCCAACTTGAAATGAACTTTGAATATGGTCAACTGGGATTTGTTCTGTAGGTTTATGTAAAGCAGCTCCTAATGCCAAACCAGCACCAGCAATCAAACCAATTACATCTGCTCCAGGTATAGCATCCAATGGTGCCAGACCGGCCTCTCCTCCAGCGATTCCTCCTCCTTCTGCTCCGCCTTCTGTTCCGCCTTCTACTTCACCTTCTGTAGTATCTTCTTCTTCTTCATTTTGATTGGAGCGTCCTTTATCTTTTGCTTGGGATTTAAAAAATTGATTATCTGCTTTAGTCACATTTGCTAAGTTCTGCTCTTGTTCTGCTTCACCAGCAAATGGTTCTCTTGGTCCAGATGAATATTCACCTCTGGGATCTCCTCTAACAAACTCTCCGGCTCCTTGTGGTGCTACATTTATATTAGGATCTTCTGCCGTATATGCTGGGGGTCGTGCATCACTATCATAAGAATTTGATAAACCATGGGGTGCTTCTTCACCAGCATTAGGGACTTCTGATGGATTACCTTCAAAACTTCCTTTAGACACTTGTACGTTATCATAACTTGGTCCAGGGACCCCAGGTAATCCACTTTGAACTGGTGCTCCATAAACTGGTGCTCCATAAGTCCCAGCAGTTGCTATAACATCTGGGTTTTCAATTGCTTCTGTTGCTATACTATCTTGTAAGTTGCCTTCTTTCGCAGCTTGATAGGATTTTCTAAAATCATTTAACTTAACTCCGGCCTTGTTTACTAAATCTTTTACAGCTGCTTCACCTCTACCATAAACATATTTGGTCACTGGTTTTGAACTCATAAATGCCTTCATAGAACCTATTGATTCTTCTAACTGTCTTTTACCTTGTTCTACTGAATATTCGGTATTTGCTTTATCTATTTCTTGTCCAAATTTTTGTCCTATAGCGTTAGTAACTGATTCATAATTGCCTATTTGAATTTGATCTGCCATTGTGTATATAATTATAATATAAAATATTGTATAATAATATAAAATGCCTAAAATTAGAAAGGTCATAGACGATTCAGATAATAATGTAATAGATATGGGTATTCTTCCAAATGTAAGATTTTTTGGTTTACTTGTAGGCAAGACTGGTTGTGGTAAAACTAATTTATTGATCAACCTTTTATTAAACCCAGAGTTTGGGTATGATAAAATATTCAAAGGAGAAAATATGTATATATTTAGTGGGTCTTTAAATAGTGATGAAAAAATTAAAAAACTAATAGAAGTCAAAGAAATCCCAGATGAAAATTTATATGATGCCGTTGATGATGATGAATTAAATAGACTATATGATAAATTAGAAGAACAATATACAGAGAGAAAAGAAGATGATTTACCAGTAGAATATCCCTTAATATTATTAGATGATTTAAGTTTTACTGGTGGGTTCCATGGTAAAAAGTTTAATGCTTTAGTACGATTTGCTCAGAATTCAAGAAAATTAGGTATAAGTGTTTTGGTGACTACCCAATATTATAGTCAGATCCTACCAGCAATAAGAGCAAATATTAGTTTTGCTATACTATATCAATGTTCTCAAAAGAATTTAGAACAGATAGTCGATGAGCATAATTTTTTTAGTCGAAGAAAGATGTTTATTGATATGTTTAGAACTAATGTTAAAGATAAGCGTCATTTTATAGTTGTAAATTATGACAACCCAATAGAAAATTTATATTTAGATAAGAATTTCGAACCTATACACCATGATTGTTAGGACAAATTATAAGATGTCTTTTTATACCTCTTTTTATTAAAAATTTGCCACATTTAGGACAAGGTTTCTTTTCATTTATTTTATCTCTATTTATAACTAAATATTCTTTTCGTTTTTTAGCTATCTTGTCTTTATTTTGTAAATAATAATCTTTATCTTTTTTACTTATTTTTTCTTTATTTTTTTGATAATATTGTTTTTTTTGTTCTTTAAATTTTTCAGTTTTAGAATATTCTTTTTTTGTTTCTTTGTATCTTTCTTTATCTTGACCAAATGCTCTACGATCATTTAATAATATATTACTATCAAACTTATCTAAATATGTCTGTTCTAGTTTTTTTAGAACAATCTTATCATCAGTATTTATTTTTTCTAAAAGTTTAAAATCCCAGTTATCAAAATCTCCGTTTTCACGAATAAACTTATACACTTTTAAATTATAATGTAGTTGTGATTTGTATTTGCATCTTGTTTTATGTTCTTCTATCCTTTGTTCTAAATTATCTGTTGAACCAATATAAAATTCTTGTATTGATTTATCCTTACAAGTTATAGCATATATTCCACTCATTTATTTATAAATTTTTGAAAATTTTAAAATCAATTTTATTTCTTCATTCTTAAATTTTTTTCTTTATTAAATAATTTTGTTACACCACTTTTATTTTCACTTATCTGCCTTGCCAATAATTCTATTAAAGAGTCTTTACTATAACCACTAAATCCTCTACCGCCGTCCGCCATTTCTTTCTTTATCATTGCTACAGTTAATTTTCTTCCCATATTTTTCATTCTTTTTATTTCTGTGGCTTTGATGTCGTCGCCTATTTCTCTTGCTTTTTTTAGTCTTGATTGAACTTCTTCTAATGATTGTGTCCCAACTTTTACACCAGTTGCTTTTGGATTTAATACTATATTTGTAGCAAGTTCTTTAGGCAACATACCAAACAATTGTTCTGGAGACATAGCATTTGCTTGTTCTTTAGTCAGTCCAGTTATTGCTTTTAATTCTGGTAAGGCCGCTGGTTTAATTTTAAATTTAATTTTCCGCTTTGGTTTTTCGACAGAAGGTAGTGGTTTAAGAGTGCCAACTGGTTTTTTCAAAGTCTTAACAACTTTAAATTTAGGTTTAGTTTTTTTAACCATGGGTTTCTTCTCTGCTTTTTTGGGTTCTGCGGCTTTCAATTTGCGTGCTTTAATAGCAGCTGCAATTTTAGGCGGTGCTTTTCGTTTCTTACCAACTTTACAACCTCCAGCACCAGATTTTTTACCTATTTCACAACCACCTTTCATTTATATAATAATTATATATAATAAATATATATAAATGGCATTAACTTATAAGCAAAAGTTCAATAAAAAATATGGATTTGAAAAAAATAAAGCACATTCATTAAAAGAAATTGCTAAATTAACTGGATACAAATTATCCAATATAAGAAAAATATTTCAAAAAGGTAAGGGTGCATTTTTTAGTGCTGGTCCAAGTAGACCAAATATGACAGCAAGTAGTTGGGCATATGGTCGTGTCTATGCTTCAGTAAGTAAAGGATCTAAATCTGCAAAAATTGATAAAGATTTACTGTTTTAATTCGTATTCAATTTTATAGGCGCACGCTTGTTCAAATGTTTTAAAACATTTACTATATGTTTTTTTATTAATTGTTTTTTGGTATAACCACCCATCTCGGTGTTTATATATATTAGGAGTGCCAGATGTATTATTTGAATTATCATTTACATTACAAGCATGGCAAAGAATATTTCTAAATAATCCAGTTTCGTGGTCGTGGTCCATATGTTTTTTATTTTTTTCAGTATATTCGCACCCTTTTTTTTCGCATTTTTGACTTGCTAAATATCTCTGATATATTTGATCCATTTCTTCTTTTGATGTAGTTACTAATCCTAAATGTTTCCAATTTCTTATTGTATTTTTTTTTTTACCATGGTCTGATTCATTATATTTTTTTTGTGCTCTTTTTTGTGCTTCAGTCTGTGGCATTTTTATTAATATTTTTTTGTGAATTTAAAAATCAATTTTATATTCTAATGAAATACTATAATGTTCAAAATAGTAATCCCAAGTCATAAGCGTTCTCAAATG
>Ga0187218_1000777_pt1 | contig 10068 bp, 2 predicted proteins | sample 14SPOviralmetaG_FD_130167 | JGI IMG/M metagenome (GOLD analysis project Ga0187218, IMG submission 130167) | Marine viral communities from the oligotrophic San Pedro Time Series (SPOT) site, San Pedro Channel, CA, USA - 14 SPOT_SRF_2010-08-11... | ecosystem: Environmental > Aquatic > Marine >...
ACGAATCACAACTCCGGATCAACGTTTGAGACCCAAAATTGGACGCTCAAGGCCGACAAGCCAGCACCACAACTGATTCCAAACTTCGACTACAAGATATCGCAGTTCAATGACTTCTATGAATTAGAGACTAATAACTTTGATGAATCACAACAGCAGTTGGCACAGAGGCTTACTGGGTACCAGAGCAGGGACTATCTAGAAAACCTTTTTGTCAATGATGTGTCACAGTACAAGTTCTACCATGGGTACATTAGGGAGAAGGGGACTAAGAATGCCATAGACAAGATATTGAAGGCCAAGTATGAGGGCGAAGACATATCATTGGACCTATACCCGGAGTGGATGATCAGAACCGGCACATTTGGTAACACGGATTCCATAGAGAATATACAGATAACTTTGAAGGACGACGAGATAACAGCAGATCCACAGAGCATAGAGTTATTGGACACAAGTAATGACACAGTGGAATATTCGAGATCAGATGCCATGGTTAAAGATAATTTCTACTACAAACCAGTTGAGTATACGGCATCGACCACGTTCAAGAAATTGGACTACACAAAAGAAGGCGTAAGCAGGGACACAGCACAAATCTTCAAGACGGCAGGATACCCACAAGTACAACAGGTACAACACACTGCTTTCAACATAGATGAGATACTGGACCTTGACATGAACACCATAAAGACAAATGATCTAGTATGGGTGGCAAACAAGAGCAACAAAGATTGGGACGTATTCAGGATATCAAGTGCAAGAATCAAGATAGCAACTTTAAATTTAATCAACGACGCCACTCAGTTGGAGATAACATTCACAGGATCACACACACTGTCAGCGGGCACGTCAACAACTGAAGCCGACTACTTTGGAATATCAAACAGTGAGGAACGGACACTCAATGGTGTGTACCAGGTCAAGGCAACACCAGATCACAAGACGGTGATAATAGATTACGATGGCAACGTGGGATTCATCCCCGCACTGGAAGACGGATCAACTGCTGACAGTTACGGAAACGTCTACAAGTTCGTATCGGTCAGACTTTCATCCATGGACAACATAAATGATTTATTGGAATACAGCGATTACACAGACAAGAACGATGCGATAGAACAACCTGGAGACAAGGTGTTCGCGGACGCTGACACATCGGGTTTATGGCGTGTGTACGAGAAACAGGATCCATACACCACAGGGTTGGTACTGTCACCGGACGCCAGCACAGCGGAACAAGATTTTGGACATCAGATCGTTGCACGTAATGACGGAAGGACAGTGATAGCATCGGCACCAGGTAAAGGTCAAGGAGAGGTACACTTCCTGTTCAGGAGAGAAGCAGTGGCAGGAGACACATTGCAGACACAAGCGACAGCCACAATGACTGAAAACGATGACAACACCAGCAGATTGGGTGAGTCGTTGTCAATGAGCACTGATGAGAACTTCGTGGTTGCGGGAGCACCATACACGAATGCAATAGGTTTAGACGGAAGCACTAGGGTTTCCGATTCTGGGCTAATCAAAATTTACCTATGGGATCCGGCCAGTTTCAAATATGGTATACTGAACACGATCACTCCACCAGCAGACGAGGCGTCACAGAATTTTGGGTGGTCACACAAGATCTCGGAACCAACCACTGCATCAACCAGAACGACAGCAGACAAGTACCTGTTCGTGTCCGCACCAGGACATGACAGCGACACTGGCAGGGTCTACGTGTACACCTGGGGAGTGGGTGCGGATGGTTCAACGTATGACACATGGACACAGGACTACACCATAGAAGCACCGGCCGGGGGATCAGGTCAGAGATTTGGCCACAGGGTGCAGGCAAATGACAACGGCGACATACTGGCCGTCAGTTCGTTGGCACCAGGAAATGCAGGCAAGGTGGAGATATTCATAAAGACATCACAGAGCAACGATGGAAGCACACAGAATTCCTTCGCACTGGCACAGACCATAACAGGTGTTGCAAGTGATGGATCATCACTAAACACCGCTTTCGGTGAATCAATAGCAATGAGCAAGGATGGAACAACATTGATAATTGGAGCACCAGGGGTAGATGGCGTAGAAAACGCTGACGCAGGTGCGATATATTACTACAAATGGAACGCAGACGACTCAACAAACACATACACACTTCAACAGACCATTAGTGCACCGAGCACGAGTGTAAACATGAAGTTCGGAACGAGCATGGATCTCAACAACGATGGAACACGTTTAGTCATTGGTGCTGAGAATTTTGCCAGTGCTAGGGAAATAAAATTTGATTTAGGAGAGACCACTTTTGATCTACAGGACACCAATATAGTTGACAACAATGTTCAGTCTGGAGGAGCATTCACAGCCACAATGTACAACACAAAGTTCGTAATTGACGATCGTTTGACATCAGAGAACATGTCGGAAAAAGACGACTTTGGACGTGGTGTGTGCATGATTGACAACTCGCTCTTTGTTGGTGCCCCAAACGACGACGGCAACACAACATCAGACGGAAGCACAAAAATTGTAAACGATGGAACGGTTGCCTGTTATGACCTAACAGTGAAAGGTGAGTACGCCTGGAAGAATTTAGTCACAGAAACCGCACTGATGGACACGGAGAAACTGGGCAAGGTGTTTGACTTCAACAAAAAGACAAAACAAATACGAGACTACTATGACCTGTATGATCCGATCAAAGGAAGGATACTAGGTATAGCGGACAGGGAGATCAACATCAAAACGGCCTGGGATCCGGCGACCTACAACGTTGGAGAAAACGCCAACCCTAGTACAGCATGGGCGGAGGACCACGTGGGAGAGGTATGGTGGGATCTGTCGACAGTCAAATGGCTATGGTATGAGCAAGACACACAGGAGTACAAACATAATCATTGGGGACAGACCTTCCCAGGATCAAGCATAGATGTTTATGAGTGGGTGGAATCTAGGCTGTTGCCAGGTGAATGGGATCGTAGGGTGGAAGGTGCTGGACAAACTATTACAGGAACAGCACTACACGGTGATGACTCACAGTACTCGGTAACGCAGAAGTATGATTCGAGATTAGACAGGTTCGTGAACTACTATTACTACTGGGTAAAAGGGAAGACTACACTGCCAAAAGAGCAGGGGAAAGATGATAGACACGCACACCAACACAGGAAGAACACGGTGGCCTTCGTCGCCAACCTGATTGCAAATCCTAGGGCTTTCAACATCAAGTATTATTCAGTGACGGACACAAACAAATTTCAAATAAACAATGTGAAAGGACTGTCCAATGACGAAATAGTGTTGAACATGGACATCAGGACCAACACATTCGAGGGAGATGCCCACAGTGTATGGAAGTTGGTCAAAGAGGGAGATGCAGGTTACAGACCTGGACATCAGATAGAGACACGTTGGTGGGATTCCTTGATAGGTAAGAACTCAGCGGGAGACACTGTGCCAGATCTTAATCTACCGGTCAATGAGAGGTATGGAAACAGCATAAGGCCGAGACAGGGTTGGTACGTGGATAGATACGATGCTCTCAAAGAAATAATAGACTATGCCAACACGGTGTTGAAAGAAAACCAATTAGTGGGGCAGATAGATCTAGCAAACCTAGATTCCAAAGATCCTGAACCTACTCTACAGAGTCTTGAATGGGATTCTTCAGTTGACACATATGCGGAATTGACCTATGTGAACACGGCAGACATATCAGGCACAGCAAACTACCTGGTCAAGGCAGACGAGACAGCCAACAACTACTGGGCGATATACACCTGGGATGGCACCACATGGTCGAGGACTAAACTACAGACCTATAACACATCTGCATACTGGAGTTACACAGATTGGTACAAGACAGACGGAGACATGGTGCATGATCAAGACACAAAGATAGACAAACAGGTCACGTACCAATATGAATTGGATACGCTTGAACTTGCCATAGGCAAACATGTCAAAGTGACCAGTGCAGACACAGGTGGGTGGAAACTGTTCATGAAGACTGCAACAGGTTGGGAGAATGTTGGAACAGAGAACGGAACAATTAGGTTAAGCACGAAACTTTACGACTACAGCCAAGACGCATCAGGTTTTGCAGGACAAGACAATTTTGACGACAACTTCTTTGACCAAGAACCAAGCATCGAGACAAGGAAGGTGTTGACAGCGTTACGTGATGACTTGTTCATAAATGATCTAGCAGGAGAATACAACACATTGTTCTTCACAGGTCTGAGGAAGGTACTGTCAGAACAGACGTATGTGGACTGGATGTTTAAAACGTCATTCATAAACGCCAAGAACAATGTGCGGCAACTGGACCAAAGGAAAACTTACACGGCGGGAACAGACTCATGGATAGAGAACTACATAAACGAGGTCAAACCCTTCCACACCAAACTCAGGGAATACAGATTGGGATACAACAACACAGAGACACAAGATGGTGTGTATTCTGATTTTGACAATCCTACTTTCTATGACGCCACTATAGGCAAAATCAGGAGTCTGAATGTTGATTCGGACACAGACAAATTGACAGAATATCCACATCAAATGTGGTATGATTACCACAAGAAGTATGTTCAGTCTATCACAGTCACAGCAGGTGGTTCAGGCTATGAAGTGGCACCAACGGTGACCGTACTGGGAGGAACGACAGGTTCAACAGGGCCGTTCCAGATACAGGCAACCAGCACATCTGGACCAACGTCAGGATCATTTGGATACTACTATCCGTTGTTTACCAGCGAGAAACAGGCAGAGATATATGACACACAGAATTCGGGATCAGGGACGACCAGCAGTTACACTTTTGATGGAGTGACGGGCACGTTCTATGGTCCGACAGCATCAGTGAGCGAAGCACAGAGTAGCAGGTCTAACATATTCAAGATGTACGTCACACCAACAACCACGACAGCCACTGCCACAGCGATCATACAAAACGGTGCAGTGACAAAAATCAATGTAACAGGCATTGGGGCGAATTACACTACAACGCCTACTGTTGTGCTTTCAGGGGGTAAGACAGATGGCACCACACCAACGGACACAGCCAAGGCCTACGCAAACTTGAACAATGACCTTGTTAGAGATTTCGATACCACGATCAAGTTTGACAGGGTGTCCAGCACATCCAGGGTACAAGACTGGGCGGCATCAACATCGTACGCTTACAATGACTTATTGAGATACAACAATCAACTGTACAAAACAACAAGTGCCTTTACATCAACAACAGATTTTGATGACAATATTGGCGATTTATATAAAGTTTACGGCAACGAGACAGGATTGTCAGCGGCGGACAGGACCAAGGGATTCTACACACCAGGATCTGGCATGCCAGGCAATGAACTGGATCAAGTGATGACAGGTGTTGACTACGGTGGCACAATGGTCACAGGTTTACTGTTTTCACAGGAAGCGGGCTGGGACAAAGCAGGTTGGTATGACTTCCCATGGGACAACTTTGGAGACTCGAGAGTTAAGGCGTTCAGGGCCGACGGTAGCACACAGTCTTACACTTTTGACACTGCACCAGCAACAACAGATGTGTATCAAGTTTATCTGACACAAGACGACAGCACTAGAAAGAAACTGTCGGATGTTATCAGAGGCGATGGTTCAACTGCAACATTTACAATCAGTGAAACACCTGAAGAGAATGCTCTAGTGGAGTTCATTCCTTTCGATGACGACGGTGTGTTAACGCCAACAGACGACAGGACTTTGGATTCGATCATCAAAGGCGGTTTATTCACGTCAGCACTGGGCCACGCACCGAGCGATATTATTTTAGAGGGCGATGATTTTGTCTCACCTGACACAAGTTATGCTCCAGAAGAAACGGTACCAGGACAACTTTTTGACACTCTAGACATCAAGGTCTACACATCACCGGAGTCAGGTGTACCATTCATCAGTGAGAAAAATTACACAGGGAACGGAAGCACAACGACATACAGCATTGGAGATTATCCTGGAACAATGGGCTCGGTGACCGTATCCGTTGATGGTGTTGTACAGAAATTGACAACAAACTATTCAATAAATGTTGCGAATAAAACAATTACATTCACGTCAGCGCCAGCAAACAACAGTGTGATATCAACCAAGGTGTTTGCAATATCGGGTGAGAACTACAGGGTGTTGAACACGTTCACAGGCGATGATAGTACTAAGGTGTTCACGACATCCACAAGGGGACAATTCCATTTGGACTCAACAATGGACTCGGGAATCTATGTCACCGTTGATGGTGTTCCTACGCCACTGTCTGATTTCACAACAACAACGGTCGATAACAATATCACAGTGACCTTTGACACGGCACCTGCCAACAACACCTACATACAGATCGCAGGATTCCAAACGTCAAGCACCACAACTAGAAGTTATGCAAGTATCAGGAACCAAGAACTGACCTATGCGAGTGGAACCAACAGATACACCCTAACATATCCACCTGGATCGATCGGACCATTCTCAGGATTGACAACGGTTGAAGTCAACGGCAGGGTGCTACGAGGACCTGACAACACTTATTACGTTGGTGACGGAAGCACTTACACCTACGGAGTCGTGTCGGGACTAGGAGATGACTCAACGGTTGACCCAGCGAAGACTATAACCAGTGCTAGCCAGGTAGAAGTCTATGTAAACGGAACTAAAAAAGATTTGAACACGCATTACACAGTTGATATAGGAAATCAAAATGTTGAATTTGTGACAGCGTCTGTGCCTACAGCAACTGACGTGATTTGTATATCTACGCTAGTTGATCATCAGTACTTCAACGAAGGAACGGATATCATTTTGGTACCAAGTGCAATCACTTCACCTTACTCATTGTCGAACAGTGACAAGATCTCAGTGACAACGTTCAACAACGCTCTGGGAATGAAACAGAGAAGGGAAGTGTTGGAAGGAAGACCAAGTGGTGTGTTCAAGTTGAGGTTTGACATACTTAACGCAGGATATACATACTTGTGGTTGAACGGAGAGCAGTTGGTACAAGGTGCTGACTACGTGGCAAGTGGTAACACAATCACAGTTTCAGGAAAGACAATCACTTCGTCAGACAGACTAGATGTGATGTACTTCGCACTTGAATCAGCGACTGGCGCCACAGGATTCAGGATATTCAAAGACATGATGAACAGAACGTTCTACAAACGTATCAGTAAAACATCAACAACAAAATTATCATTAGATATGACAGAAGGTACACAGACTATAACAGTTGAAGATGCAAGTGTGTTGCCAACACCAAATGCATCTGCAAACCTACCAGGGGTCATATTCGTAGACAAAGAGAGAATAGAATACTTTACAAAATCAAGTAACACGTTGGGACAACTGAGACGTGGAACACTTGGTACAGGAATTAAGGAGCATGGATCAGGCACGGAAGTGGTAGATGCGTCTGGTACTCAAACCATCCCTTACGCGGACACTGTGTACACCAACACTTTCACAGGTGATGGTAGCACGGCTACGTTCGCACTATCACAAACCCCAGCCTCCGCTAGTGAGTTAGACATATTCATTGGTGGCCAACGATTGTTGCTCACTAGCGAGGATGGATCAACTATTAACTACTCTGTGGACGGAAGTACGACAGCAGTGACTTTGAGCTCTGTTCCTGCTTCGGGTACACAGGTTAAAATTTTACACAAGAAAGGACAGGTATGGTACACTGCTAAGGATGGTAATCCAGCGGACGGTAAGGGATTACAGGCTTCAAGCACACAACAGGCTAAATTCATTGCTAACGAGCCTACAAACGCACCTGAATAAATACACTAGATGACACAGGATAACAAACCCACAGAATCAAAAGAAGAGAACAAAAAGCCTCAGGATAACACGGGTGTTATGATGACGGGGCACATAAAGATTTCAGACCCAGAGACAGGTGAGGTCATTGTAGACAAGAGGAATGCGATACACTACGAGAACATGTCTCAAGCATTGGCAAATTCATTAGCAAACAAGACAACAGGATTCGTGCATGAGATTGCACTGGGCAACGGTGGTACAAGTGTTGACCCAACAGGAGTAATCACTTACCTTACACCAAACTCAACAGGTACAAATGCTTCTTTATACAATCAAACATATTACAAAGTGGTGGATGACAACTCCGCGACAAACAAAGACACAACCAGGAACAAGATGGAAGTGAGACACACTGCTGGCAACAAGTACACTGACATTGTTGTAACCTGCACACTGGACTACGGTGAGCCCACAGGACAGGCGGCATTCGATAACACAACAGATTTCAACGGTGATTACGTCTTTGACGAACTGGGTCTTAAGAGTTGGGAAGGCACAGAGAATGGTGCAACAAACAAATTATTGACACACGTGATATTTCATCCGGTACAGAAGTCATTGAACAGACTTATACAGATAGATTACACTCTAAGGATACAGAGTTTAACAACTTTCACTGAAACGAGCTCTACGGCACTGTCAACTTCAAACACAGTAAGTGGAACCACTTCAGGCGGTAACACAGGATACTAATGGCATACACTGTAAACAAGACAAATAGTTCGGCATCGCCAAACCAGTACACGGTACAGGATGGCGTGGTCAACACACAGACTGATCTAAGTTTCATAGGTAAAGGCTACGCAGGTTACGGAGAAGTCATAGCGGAGAACTTCCTGCACGTATTAGAAAATTTTTCAAATACATCAGCACCTTCGAAACCAGTAGAAGGTCAACTGTGGTGGGACTCAACGAATTCAAAGTTGCAAGTTTACAACGGAACTGCGTTTCAGACTGCCAGTGGAAGTGCACCATACCAATCTGATGCTCCATCCAACATGGCGGCTGGAGACATATGGATAGATTCAGGCACAGGACAGATGTTCTACTACAGCGGAACATCATCGGTGTTGGTAGGACCACCTAGTTCCACAGGAACAACCAATGGATTCACATACGATACGATATTAGATTCAGGCGATACATCACAGAACATAACAAAACTGTTCAATGATGGTAACCTTATAGCAATAATTTCAGAAGACACATTCACACCCAAAGTTACACTATCAGGATTCGCCTCAATCAAAAAAGGCATAACTTTAACGACAGCAATATCAGACGCAAAATTCCAAGGCACGGCCACAGATGCAGATGCACTGGGCGGTGTAGCCGCGGCAAACTATCTGAGAGCCAATGCCAATGACACCACGTCAGGGACTGTGTCGATTGCTAATGATGGTGGACTGATTGTTGGTGTGGATAGTGATATGTCCATAACGGTTGATGGAACAGGGGGTATCATAGCGAACACTGTTACAAATACAGATATTACTTTCAAAGTCAATGACGGTGGTGTTACGACAACAGTAATGACCATAGATGGCTCTGAATCAAGGGTAGGTATAGGCACAACTACCCCAACTACAAAACTACAAGTTACAGGTACTGCGACAGCAACAGCATTTGCTGGTCCCATTACAGGAGACGTCACAGGTAACATTACTGGTTCGGGTGCAAGTGCATTGGGCACACTGACAATGGGTGGTACACTTACATCAAAAGCAATAGTACCAGACACAAATACAACATACGACATAGGAACATCTTCAAAGAAATACAACACGGTGTATGCCAAAGCAACATCGGCTCAGTACGCTGACTTGGCTGAGATATACGAGTCCGACGACGAGTACGAAGTGGGCACAGTTGTCATATTTGGCGGTGAAAAAGAGATCACAGTTTCAAGCATGGGTGCAGATCCAAGAGTGGCAGGTGTTATCTCTGGAAATCCAGCATACCTAATGAATAACGACGCAACAGGACAAGCAGTGGCATTACAAGGTAAGGTACCATGCAAAGTAGTGGGACAGATAAGCAAAGGTGACATGTTGGTTACACATTCACAACACCCGGGTGTGGCTAGAAAAGGAAATGATCCAAAGATGGGCACAGTGATAGGGAAAGCGTTAGAGGAGTACAATTCAACCGAAATAGGCACGATTAATATTGTGGCTGGAAGACTATAAATATAAGCAAATGGCGTACACA
>Ga0187218_1000786_pt1 | contig 10005 bp, 9 predicted proteins | sample 14SPOviralmetaG_FD_130167 | JGI IMG/M metagenome (GOLD analysis project Ga0187218, IMG submission 130167) | Marine viral communities from the oligotrophic San Pedro Time Series (SPOT) site, San Pedro Channel, CA, USA - 14 SPOT_SRF_2010-08-11... | ecosystem: Environmental > Aquatic > Marine >...
ATTTGAAAAAGATAAAGTAGAATTAGAAAAGAAGTTAATTAAAAAACGATGAAAGGTTTTTACAACGTAACAGAACAATTAAAAACAGCACTTGCAGCAGAACCATTTGTTAATACAGTTACATTTGGTAGTTTAGATGATGTAGACCTTAACAAGCAAACAATATTTCCATTATCACATATTATAGTAAACAACACAACAGTAGGAACTAAAACACTAACATTTAATATTTCTATTCTTGCAATGGATATTGTAGATATAAGCAAAGCAGCAACTACTGATATATTCGTAGGAAACGATAACGAACAGGATGTGCTAAATACACAATTAGGATTACTAACAAGAATAATAAATATATTACAACGTGGTGATCTATATACTAACCTTTATCAAATAGAAGGTGATGTTAATTGTGAACCATTTGTAGACAGGTTTGAAAACAAGTTAGCAGGATGGACTGCAACATTTGATGTATTAGTACAAAACGATATGACAATATGCAGCTAACAAAAACACAAGCAGCTTTAATAGCATTTAAAAACTTTGTAATACAACAATCACGTACAAGGTTATCTAAAGGGCGTAAGAACGTTTCTAAAGAACTTTACAATAGTTTAAAGGGTAATGTAAAAGAAATGCCTAATTCTATATCTGTAGAGTTTGAAATGGAAGATTACGGTGTGTTTCAAGATAAAGGTGTAAGTGGTACTAAAAAGAAATATAATACACCATATAGTTATACAAACAAAATGCCACCAAGTAAACCATTAGCACAATGGGCAAAAAGCAAGAACATAAGATTAAGAGATAAAGAAGGCAAGTTTAAAAAAGGTAACTATAACACAATAGGATATTTAATAGCAAGAAGCATTTACAGAAAAGGTATAAAACCAAGTTTGTTTTTTACTAAACCATTTGAACAAGCATTTAAGAAACTACCAGACGAACTAATTAAAAACTTTGGTTTAGATGTAGAAGATTTTTTAGCATTTACATTAAAAGAAGATAGATTAAGATGAGTACAAAGATAAACGTAAGAAGCCCTTTTTATTTACACCTTGTAGAACCAAGTCCACCATTACCAGACTTTGATTGTACGGTTGCAGAGTTAGTAGGTTTTGCAGTAGATAATCAAGGTATTATTACTTTGCCAAGTCCTGCTGTTGGTGTGATAGATTCTATATCAAGTGATGATGGTGATTTTGCAAATAACAAATTCCCAGCAGAAGGTACTGATACATCAAGAACAATAAAAGTAAAACTACTTATACCTGTAGGTTATGCAAACACAAGTGATATATTTTTAGAATGTCCTGTAACTGCAACACAAGCAGGTACAACAAGTTCAGTAGTACAACCTACGGTATGTACAACAACGGTAACAACATCAGGTTCAATAAGTGGTCAAAGTTTAAGTGTAGGTGGTTCAAGTGTAGATATTGATTTAGCAGGATTCTTTACAGGTGAAACTACTTATGCTTTTTCTAATTTAAATCCTAATTTAGTAACAGCAGCTTTAAGTGGAAGTGTGTTAACATTAGCACCTAATGTAATTGCAGGATCAACAACGGTTTATGGTATTGGTAGGGATAATAGTTATCCAGCAACTTGTGAAGCAACACAAAGCATAGCGGTTACAGTAACAGATAGCACAAGTGCATTTAGTTGTACATCACCTACAAACCCAGCTTTACAAGGTGGAAGTATTAGTCAGGCAGGTGTAATAACAAACCCTACAACATTAGGAACTATAACAAAAATAATGGCAACTTCTGGTGGAGGTGCAATAACAAGTGTAGCAGCAAACAATACAGCAAGTCCAATATCACATACTTTGTTTTTTGATATTACAGTACCTTCTGGTTATTCTAATGCAGCAGCAACCGTAGAATGTAGTGCAACGTTTTCACAAGTAGGTACAGCACCACCTACGTTTACTTGTTCATTAGCCAACCTCACAGGTCAATCAATAGCAAGAAATGGTTCAATAAACGCAGGAACATCATCATTAGGTACTGTTAAAACACCTGCAAGTGGTGTACAGTTTAGTACAGTTGATGTAGACACCTCAAGAACTGTAACTTTTCCTGTTACAATACCTTCAGGATATGCAAATGCAGGGAGCGATATAAATTGTGATGTTACAATAATACAACCAGCAACGGTTTCGGTTTGTGGTGCAAACACATTTTATAGAAGTTCAGGTGTAACAACACAAGAAGGACATTGTAATGCAGCGTATGGTGCTAACAAAGCAATAACCTCAACAGCAGCAAGTTTAAATGCGTTACTAAATAGTCAAGTTTGTCAAGGCGGTGTACCTTTTGATGGTGGTAATTTATATTACGGTGTATTTACTTCATCAGCATCAAGTGCGTTTGGAGCAGGTGCAGGAAGTTATTATGTAATTAATATAGATAATTCAGGAATAGTTCAAGAATTAGCAATCGTTTCTTGTAATACAACAGGGGGCGGTGCAGGAGTTTTAGTTTAAAATTATGGGATTAAAAAGAGTAGATGTAGATTTATATATATGGGATGGTTTAGTAACAGATCAACCAACAAACCCACAATATAGTATTCAAAAAAGCAGAGTAACAGGCAATACTAATATTACTTTAGAAATTGCTGAACTTGTAAGGGATTATATAGCTATAAGTTATAATAACGATTATACTTCTATTGCAAGATATGTTAGGGCGGTTGTAAATTCTTTTGATGATAGTGATGAGCCTTTTGAAACAAACCCTATTGTATCAACCTATGTTGCTGTAGATGGGTATGGGTATTTTGAAGAAGGTGCAAACCCTGAATTAGATAGACACACTTTAATGAGTGCTACTAATATATATTTACCTGAAAGTACAGCAGGTAAGTTTCCAATATTTGCAGAAGGTGTAGGTAAAGTAATAATTGATTCTACTACAACACAAATAACAGATAACGGAAACACAAACCAAAAAATACAATACATTACAATACCAGCTAATACTTCAACTATTCAAGTTTTTGATACAGATGATAGCACGGTTAGAAAAACTATAACGGTGTCAAATATTTGTGAACCAAAGTACACACCTTTTAAAATTACTTTTGTCAATAAGTTTGGTGCGTTTGAAGACTTATATTTTTTTAAGAAAACAAGCGAAGTAACAAATGTAACAGATGAGTTATTTAAAAAGAATATAATAACAAATACATCATCTACATATAACACCTACGAAAACCAAAGAGGTAGAATAAATGTAAACGCTCAAACTTCTTTAACAATGAATACTGGTTTTATAAAAGAAAATATGAACCAAACAATAGAAGAACTATTTTATAGTGAAAACGTTTATATAAGATACGAAAACAAAACACTTGCAGTAATACCTAAATCTAAATCATTACAATACAAAACATCTTTAAATGACAAGCTTATAAATTATACAGTAGAGTTTGATTTTGCGTTTGATAGAATTAATAATGTTAGATAATGCTACAACTACAAATATATTTTGATGGTCAACAGGTTGAACTGTTTAAGGATGAGAGCATTGTATTAACACAATCAATACAAGACATAAAAGATATACAAAAAGTGTTTGTACCTTTTACACAAACCTTTAATGTACCAGCTTCAAAAAACAACAATAAAATATTTAAGCATTTTTACAATTTTAATATATTAGGATTTGATGCACGAAAAAAAACAAGTTCTGAATTACATTTAAATTATAAGTTATTTAAAAAAGGTAAAATAAAACTTGAAGGTGTACAACTTAAAAACAATGAACCACATACATACAAACTCACATTCTTTGGTAACACAATAAACCTTAAAGATTTATTAGGTGAAGATAAATTAAGTGCATTAGATCAATTAAACAAATATAGTTTTAGTTATAACGATACAAACATAGCTGCTTATATGGCTAATGGTTTAGATGTTGTTTCACCAGCAGGTACAATAACAGATGCAGTTATAATACCGTTAATTACCCATACCGCAAGATTAATATTTGATAGTAATTCAGCAGTTGTTAATACTGATACTATTAAAAACATAAATACATCAGCAGGAACAAGTACAGATTATGGAGTGCCTTTTAAAGAATTGAAACCTGCTATTAGGTTATATGCAATTATTAAGGCAATAGAAATACAATACAACATTACTTTTAGTACTGACTTTTTTAATGAAACAAATACTGCTTTTTATGGTTTGTATATGTGGTTACACAATAAAGAAGGCGAACTATTTCAAGACCAAGATGCTCAACATCAAGCAACTGGTTTTACAGTAACTAAAAATGAGGATAACATATTTACAGGATTTAAAAACGCAAGTTTTACTTCGTCTATGGATGAAATTAAAAAGACAAGGGTTTTTGACAATATACCTGTAGATAAAATAGAAAGAAGAATGAATGTTAGGGTAACACCTAATGGTTCTGATCCCTATAGTTTAATAATAAAAAAAGATGGTCAACAGTTCCAAAGGTTTAACGGTTTAACTGGTGCAACTGAATTAGGACAAAACACAAGTTTAAAAGAAAAAGACTGGTTAGATATAGGCGATGGTACATACACTTACTTTATTGAAACAGATGCAGTTTCAAGTTATAGCTTTATAGTATCATCATATATAAAAAGCACAAGATTACTTGGAAGAAAAAAGGATTTAATATTTACAGCAACTGCTGCTAAAACAACTGATAACCCTGTTGATGCAGACCAGTTAGCACCTGATATGAAAGTAATAGACTTTATTACTGGTATTTTTAAAATGTTTAATCTTACAGCATTTGAAGATGATAACGGTATTATTCAGGTAAAAACACTTGACAACTTTTATGCAAGTAGTACAGCAGCACACGACATTACACCTTTTTTAGATAAAACAGAAACAACAACAGATTCTATATTACCTTTTAAAGAAGTAGATTTTGAATATGATGGTACAGATAGCTTTTTAGCAAACAATCACAAAGAAATAGAAAATACTGAATGGGGTGCTTTGTATTATAACGCACCAGAAAAATATGATGGTAAAGTATATAATATTACATTACCTTTTGAGCATTTTAAATACGAACATTTATTTGTATCCGCAAACAATATAGTAAGTGCTACCGATAGTAACGTGCAGTATGGATATTCAGTTGATAAAAGCCAATCACCATATTTAGGTAAACCCTTACTTTTTTATGCAGCAAAATCTTCTGCAACAATAAGAGCGTTAAATTTAACTGAAAGTACAGGTGTGTCAATTACAAATCCATACATACCATTAAATTGTGAAACTACAGGTAGCACATATTTGTCAGGAAAACAAAGTATAAACTTTAATGCTGAATTTGATGAATATTCAAGGGAGGTAAACAATGAAACGTTATTTAAAAGCTATTATAAAAACTATATAGAAGATATGTTTGATATACGCAAACGTATTACAACAGCAAAGGCTTATTTGCCTATGAGTTTAATTTACAAATTAAATTTAGCTGATAAGTTTATTTTAAATGATAACGAATATAGAATAAATAAAATATCTACAAACTTTGAAACCGAACAAAGCACTTTAGAATTAACAAACATATTTGATGCACCTGTATTTAAAACCTTAAGAATATTAGATGATAACTGTTTAACTGTAGATTCAACTTTAATATCTGTTGATAACAGTTTAGTAAAAACGGATGCAGGATGTGATACACAATTTACATTACCAAGTATAAAAACAGGTATACCAATTAAAACGGTAAATAACCCAGTAAGTGCATATTCAGATACAAGTTTAAAAGTAACTGCACCTACAATAGCAACGGATCAAATACCAGTATCTACAACTACAGAGGTTTTCTTTAGTCATCAAATAACAGCATTAGGTAAAATAGGTGATACTGAAAGGTTAGATGAATATGGTTATTTATATTCTACATCATTAACTAATTTAAGTTCTACAGATAATGTTGATACATTAAAAGCATTTGGTGATGTATCGGTAGTACCATTTACACCTTCATTAGCTGTACAAAATGTACCTATAAAAAGTATTTACAAAAAAGCTGGTTTAACTGATCCTGCAATACTTTACTATAGATTCTATGCAAGAACTAATACAGGAACTACAAACGACAAAGCAGATGCTATAAGTAGTGTTGTAACCGCATCAACAGTACCATCAGCAGTAAGTCAATATAATAATGCAAGTGGAGAGAATCTTTATGGTATTGTTGGAACAGCAGGATATATGAGTGCAGGTTCACCTCAACATAACTTATCTAAAGATAATTTTACAATATATGGTGGCGAAGATCAAGATGGATTTACTATTTCAAATGTTATACAACCAAACGAAACAGCAATAAAAGAAATAGTTGAATGGTTATCAAGTGTAGCTAACCCAAGTGCAGGTACTTATTATCCAGTATCGCATACATTTAAAGCAATAAATAGATTTGGGGTTGATTTTTCTGCTGTATTTAATATGAGTAATAAAACTAATGCCTTTGTAAAATACCATATGTATTTAAACGCTTATCCTATTGTAATGATTAAAGGTGGTACAGTTACAGGAAGTATAGTAAGTGGAGGTTCTTTAGGATTAGCATTTACAGTTGCAGATTTACAAAGTACCTCATAAAAAAAAGATATGATACAAAATATATTAGATTTATTAGAATTTGCAAGAAGCGAAAAATGGTCAGGGCAATATATAGATATAGCTATGGGTAAAAACAAATACCCTGAATCAATAAGGGAAGCATACAAACAATTTAAAAGTGAGTTATGAAAAAGATAACAGCAGAATTTGAACTTAAAACAGGTAAAACTAAAGATGATTTAGGTGATATACAAGATGGCTTAAAAGGTGTTGAAAAAGGTTTAGATGCAGCAGGTAAAGAAGGTAAGAAAACCAATAAAATACTTAAAGGCATTAGTAATCTTTTTAAAGGTGCTTTAGGTTTAGGTATTGTTATAAAGTTGTTTGATGTTTTAAAAGAAACTTTTATGCAAAACCAAAAGGTGGCAGATACGTTTGCTACTGTAATGGAAACATTAAGTTTAGCATTTAATGACTTATTTAAGTTTCTTGATTCAAATATTGGTAATGTTGTTGGTTATTTTAAAGCTATTTTTAGTGATCCGAAACAAACAATAGTAGATTTTGGTGTAGCTATAAAAGAAAACTTAATAGAGCGCTTTAATAGTGCTTTAGAAGTTCTTGGATTTTTAGGTACAGCTATTAAAAAAGTTTTTGAAGGTGATTTTGATGGTGCAATGGAAGCTGCAAAGAATGCAGGTAAAGAATATGTAGATGTTTTAACAGGTGTTGATAATTCTGTAGATAAAATTGTAGAAGGTACTAAAGAAATTACAAGCAGTATTGTAGAATATGGAAAAAGTACTTATGAAGCAGCAGCAGGTGTTGTTGAATTAAATAAATCTGCAGAAGTAGCTGCTGTTATTAATCAAGGGTTAATAGAAAAGTATGATAGACAAGCAGAGCAACAAAGACAAATACGAGATGATGAAAGTAAAACTACTGAAGAACGTATTGCTGCAAATACAGAACTTGGAAGAATACTTGATGAGCAAAGCGAAAAAATGCTTGAAAATGTTGATTTACAAATTAAAGCAGCACAAGCAGAATTTGATAAAAACCAAAACCAAGAAAACTACATAGCATTATTAGAAGCACAAAATGAACGTGAAGCTGTACTTGCACAAATAGAAGGTTTTAGATCAGAACAATTAATAAACCGTATTTCTTTAGAAAGGGAAGCAGCAGATGCTAAAGAAGAAGCTGATGAAAAAGAAATAGATCGTTTAAACAAAATAGAAGAACTTTTAGCATTAGAAGAACTTAACGCTTATGATGCATTAGAAAGAGATAAGCAAATTGCTTTAGAAGAATTAGAATTACTTGAAGGAACAGAAGCTGAAAAACAAAAAATACTTGAACATTATGCAGCTAAAAAGAAAGAACTTGATGATGAATCAGCAGAGGCTGAAAAGCAATTAGATCAAGATGTAATGAATGCCAAGATGGATATGGCACAAGCAGGTTTAGGTCTTATTGCTGAAATAGCAGGTGAAGGTTCTAAAGTAGGTAAAGCAGCAGCTATAGCACAAGCAACAATAGCAGGTATTCAATCAACAATAAATGCTTTTCAAACAGCTAACGCTTCACCAATAACTACTGTTTTTCCAGCATATCCATATATTCAAGCAGGATTAGCAGCAGGGTTTGCAGGAGTAAGCATTGCTAAAATGAAATCTTCACCAACATCAGGAGGAAGTGGATCAATGGGATCAACAGCACCTGCACCTCCATCATTTAACGTAGTAGGAGCAGCACCTGAAAACCAATTAGCACAAACAATAGGTGAACAAGAAGAAAAACCTATAAAAGCATTTGTAGTAAGTAATGAAGTAACTAACGCACAAGCATTAGAACGTAATATAGTAGAAGGTGCTTCAATAGGATAACAAAATAGATAAATAATTATTGTATTAATATGGACATAGTAGAACTTTTTATAGATGAAAATGATGAGGTTTCAGGAATTGAAGCAATATCAGTAGTAGAAAACCCAGCAATAGAAGAAAACTTTATAGCACTTAAAAACCAAGAGTTTAAACTTGCAGAAGTAGATAAGGAAAAGCGTATCCTTATGGGTGCAGCCTTAATACCTAATAAACCTATCTACCGTACAAACGGTGAGCAGGAATATTATATATACTTTAGTCAAGCAACTGTACGTAAAGCAAGTGAATTATTCTTTATAAAAGGTAACCAAAACAACTCTACATTAGAACACCAATTAGAACTTAAAGGTTTAACTGCTGTAGAAAGTTGGATAGTAGAAAGCGAACAAGATAAAAGTAGAATGTACGATTTAAACGTACCTATTGGTACTTGGATGGTATCTATGAAAGTAAATAACGATGATGTTTGGAAGAAAGTAAAAGCAGGTGAGGTAAAAGGGTTTTCAATAGAAGGCTACTTTGCAGATAAGTTACAAAGACCAAACGAACCTATAAAAGATGAAATGAAAGAACCGTGTTATGATGGTTATGAAATGATAGGGTTTAAAATAAAAAATGGAAAAAGAGTACCTAATTGTGTACCAATAAAACAATCTAAAATGAGTAAAGAAGAAATAGCAGAAGCTAAAATAAAAGAACTAAAACAATTGTTTAGTACTGAAAAAGTTAATTTAAATATGAACAAAAATGTTCAAAAAAATGCTAAAAAAGCAGATTCTATATATGAACAAGGAGTTAAAAAAACTTTTTTAGCTTTAAAAGAATTAAACTCTTCTATAGAATTAATAGAACAAGCAGTAAAATTAGCTAAAACAGCTTTAAATGAAGGCGAAGAAATTGAAAAATTAGCAGAAAAACTTGGTGCTGAATTACCTTCAAATCTTGAACAAGCAATACAATCTTCTTTTACATTAATTCAAGCAGGTAATCAAAACTTAAAAGATTTAAATAAAGCAAAAAGTGCTATTAAATAAAAATAAATGAGTAGAATACCAAGTCCACAGTCAGGTCGTAGAGGTTGCTTATGTAAAGATGGTACATATTCTATAGAATGTTGCGATGGTAGTTTCCAAGCACAAGGAGTAGGAAATGTAACAGCAACAATAGAAACACCAAGTGCAGGAGAATACGGTTATAGGGTACAAAAATGCGGACATAGCCAAAAAAAACACTTTTACGGTTCTACACAATTAGTTATAGGAAATGTATATTATATAAATGCAGACCACAATAATCACGATGGTTGTTATACCGTATTAAGTCAAGATCAAAACGCACACGGTCATCATTTTAGTGCTGTAACATTATATAACGATTGTGCAGCGTGTCAAGCAGCAAACTAAAAATGTAACAAACTATTTATAAATTTATTGTATTATATATGAAAGCAACAGATATGTTAAACAAAGTAAAAGAGGTACTTGGGGTAGAGTTATCCGAAGCACCTGTAGAAGTAAAGTTGGC
>Ga0187218_1000792_pt1 | contig 9959 bp, 8 predicted proteins | sample 14SPOviralmetaG_FD_130167 | JGI IMG/M metagenome (GOLD analysis project Ga0187218, IMG submission 130167) | Marine viral communities from the oligotrophic San Pedro Time Series (SPOT) site, San Pedro Channel, CA, USA - 14 SPOT_SRF_2010-08-11... | ecosystem: Environmental > Aquatic > Marine >...
GGTGTAACCACTAATGGTACACCTGGTCAAGCAGGATCATACACTCAAATTGTAGTAGCTGAAAGTGCACCAACTCTTTATTACTATTGCACAAATCACTCAGGGATGGGTGGACAAGCTAACACTGTTGACGGAAACTCATGGGGACTTATGTCATGGGGTGCAAACGAATATGGAAGTCAAGATTCTATTGATGTTACATTAACAGGTGTATCCTCTACTTCTAGTGTAGGTGTTGTAGATGCTTTTAATACAGAAGGTTGGGGCAGACAAGAGTGGGGTAACTCTGCTTGGGGTGTAGATTACGCAGTACAACTTTCAGGTCAATCAGCAACTTCTGCAAATGGTAGTTTAACAACTTTTGATACACAAACAGTTACACTAACAGGAGTTAATTCAACATCTTCTGTAGGTTCCATAGTTTCAGGTGTGTTATCTATTGCAGAATTAACAGGTGTACAAGCTACATCTGAAGTAGGTGATTTTGATAATGCAGGAACGTTAGTTGGTTGGGGTAGAAATGGTTGGGGTGAAGAACCTTATGGAGATTCATTTAATAAATTAGTTCAACCAGCAGGTTTAAGTTTAACATCTAGTGTTGGTTCTTTAACTTTAGATTTACAATCTGTAACATCTTTAACGGGAATAGGTGCTACTTCTAGTGTTGGTTCTTTAAGTTTTGTTATAGATTCTACACAAGCCATAACAGGATTAAGTGCTACATCTAGTGTAGGAACAATTTCAACTTCAGACGCTATTGGATTAACTGGTCTTAGTGCAACAGCCTCAGTTGGAGGAATAATTCTTGATGCATTAACCGTTGAACTAGGAGGTCAACAAGCAACTTCATCTGTAGGATTTGTATCAGAACAAATTATTCAAACTTTAACAGGAGTATCTGCTACATCTTCTGTAGGATCAATTATTCCTGAAATAAGTGTTCCTTTAACAGGTCTTGGTGCTACATCTGCAGTTGGTACAATATCTCCTGCATCTATGACTTTAGGATTAACAGGACAACTTGCAACATCTAGTGTTGGTACAGGAGTAGCTTTTCCAGGTACCTATGAAAAACTTGATCCTAAAACAAGTACAGGATATACAACTAAGACACCAAAGAATACAACAGGGTACACAATTAAAACCCCTGCATAATTATGTTTGACTTAGAACTAAATAACCAATATAAATAGGAACAATTAGGAGATTAAATAATGGCATCAACATACACACCTTTAGGCGTTGAATTAATGGCAACCGGCGAAAACGCTGGTACTTGGGGAACAAAAACTAACACTAATTTAAATATTGTAGAACAAATTTCTGGTGGGTATATCGCAAAAAGCATTGCGGGTGGTGCACAAACTACAGCTCTTTCAGTTTCTGATGGATCAACTGGTGCAGAATTAGCACACAGAATGATTGAGTTTACTGGTTCAATTACAGGAAATCAAATTGTTACAATTCCGTTAGATGTTCAAAACTTTTATTTTTTAAGAAATTCAACATCAGGTGCTTACACAGTACAATTTAAATATGCTTCTGGTTCAGGAGATACATTTACTTTTTCAGCAACAGATAAAGGTGATCAAATTATTTTTGCAACAGCAAATGATGGAACTAATCCTGATATAGATACTATGGCTTTTGGTTCGGGTGATGGAGATGTAACTCTCACTGGAACACAAACTTTAACAAACAAAACTTTAACTAGTCCTGCAATAGGAACAAAAATTTCAGATACTAATGGAAACGAATTAATTAATCTTACTGCAACAGGTTCAGCAGTTAATGAATTTACATTAGCAAATGCTGCAACAGGTAATGGTCCAATTCTATCAGCCACAGGTGAAACTAATGTTGATATAAATTTAAACCCTAAAGGAACAGGAACTCTTAAATCAGGAACAGCTGCAGTTAAAATTGCAGGAAAAGAAAGTATTTGGATTCCAGCAGTTGCGATGTATCCAACAACTGCAAATGGTGCAGAAGCTGCACAAACAGAATTAACAGCTGGACAACCTGAACTTAAATCTTTAGATTTTGATAAAGATAGTGATCAGTTTGCTCAATTTGCAATAGCATTTCCTAAATCATGGAATGAAGGCACAGTAACTTTTCAACCTTTTTTTACAGCAAATACAACAAACACGGGTTCAGCTAAATTTCTTGTAGCGGGTGTTGCAGTAGCTAATGATGGTCCTATCGATGCAGCGTTTGGAACAGCACAAGGAACAGCAATAGGATTTAGTGGAACAGCTAATGATTTAATGGTTGGAAATGAATCAGCTGCAATTACAATTGCAGGTTCACCTGCGGCAGGTGAACAAGTATTTTTTAATATCTTTAGAGATGTTTCAGCAGATAATTTAACAGCAGATGCAAAACTATTAGGTATAAAATTATTCTTTACTACTGATGCTGCTAACGACGCATAAGGAATTTAGATATGAGAGACAAATTAAATCAATCTCTTACTGTTGAAGGCAAGAGTTCAAATAAAAAAAAATCAACCCGAGGTAAATCTTTTGGTTATCAAGTCTTAGGATTTGGTTCTGGAGGAGAAACTATTGAAAGAATAATGTCTTACTTAGTTATCGCTGGAGGAGGCGGCGGTGGCGCTAATAATAACGTTGGTGGTCAAAGAGGAGGCCAAGGAGGCGGCGGAGCTGGAGGCTACAGAACTTCTTTTGGTTCAGATCCTTCTGGTGCAGGAAATTCTACTGAAAGCACGCTTTTACTTTCTGCGGGAACAACATATACAGTTACTGTAGGTGGAGGTGGTGGATCTGTTGCTCAAGGAAGTACTTCTTCTTTTACAGGAACAGACATTACAGACATAACCACTGTTGGTGGAGGACATGGAGCAAATTATACTGGAAGTAATGGTGGAGCTGGAGGATCTGGAGGTGGTGGTTCTACATCACAATCAGGAAATCACTCTGGTGGATCAGGTACTGCTAATCAAGGAACTAATGGTTCTAGTGGAACACACGGCGGTCCTCATTACACAGGTGGCGGTGGCGGTGGTGCTAATGCAGGGGGAACCCCTTCAAGCGGTAGCGCAGCTGGAACTGGAGGAGCTGGAGGTACAGCAACAATTACAGGGTCATCAGTCGTTAGAGCAGGTGGCGGCGGTGGCGGCGGTTTCGCTGGTGGAGGTAGCCCAGGTGGAACAGGAGGCGGTGGAGCTGGACAACCAGGGCCATCTACTGGAGGAAGTGGTTCTGCAAATACTGGATCAGGTGGCGGAGGATCAGGAGGATCTTACGGTGGTGGAGCCGGAGGAGGTTCAGGTGGAAATGGAACAGTAATTTTAAGAATTGCTACAGCTGCATATAGTGGATCTACTTCAGGTTCACCTACAGTCACAACAAGCGGAGATGCTACTATTTTAACATTTACTGGAAATGGGAGTTACACAGGATAATGTCTTATTTTGCAAAATTAAATGATAGCAATATTGTTACAACAGTAGTACATGTTAGTAATTCTGTAATTACAGATTCTGAAAATAATGAACAAGAAAGTTTAGGTCAAACTTTTTTACAAAATTTATATAATGAACCTTCTGCTGTTTGGAAAAAAGGTTCTTATAATACAAGAGCAGGTAGTTATAGAAACCCCGATAACACTATTGCAACTGATCAAACTAAAAAATTTAGAATAAACTACCCGTCAATTGGAATGAAATATGATTCTACTTTAGACGGTTTTATAGAGGCTGGATGTATATATGATTCATGGAATTTAAATACCACCACTGGTTATTATGAAGCTCCTTCTCCAATACCAGAAACTTATACTGATGGTAGTGAAATTCCTGATTCTTATGTTTGGGATGAAAGCACTATTTCTTGGGTAAAATTATAGACAAATATTTATTTTTGTTATACAAAGAAAGAAAGAAAGAAAGTTAATGAAAAAAATTTTTAATACAAAAAATAATTTTTTAAATAAAAAAGATTTTACAGAAATTAAAAATGTAATTATAAATAATGATTATTTTCCTTGGTTTTTTTATAACTTTGTAAATTTTAAAAACGATAAATATTTTCAATTCGTACACGTATTTTTTGCAGACTTTAAAAACAATAGTAATTTTTCTGATTTAATGAGACCTATTTATAAAAATTTAAATGCAAAAGCTATCCTTAGATCAAAAGTAAATTTAACAACTAAAACTGATAAAATTATAGAGCATGGTTATCATACTGATCAAAATGTAAATAACAAACCTTTAAATTGTAAAAATGCTTTAATATATCTAAATGACAATGATGGCTATACAATTTTTAAAGATAATAAAGAAAAAGTTTATTCCAAATCAAATAAATTATTAATATTTAATAATAAATATTTACACAGTGGAACAAGTTGCACAAACCAGAAAGCTAGATTTGTTATAAACATAAATTATGTCTAACGATATTACAATAGAAGCATTATTTCCTACTCCACTTATGAGAACTAATTTAGGAGAAAATTTTTCTAAAAAAGAAATTAAATTTATTAATGAGTGTCAAAAAAATTTAATAAATAATTCTGGAAATAAAACATCTTTAAATAATTATGTTTTAAATAATAAAGATTTAAAAAATTTAAAAAATAAATTTAATAATTGTATTAAAATATATTTTAATGAAATTATAAAACCTAAAAATAAAATAAAACCTTATATAACTCAATCTTGGATAAACTATACGGAAGAGAATCAATATCACCATACTCACGAACACCCTAATAGTTTTATATCAGGTGTGTTTTATATAGATGTTGATTCTAAAACAGACAGAATAAATTTTTACAGAAAAAACCAAAACCTTATAAAAATACACACTGAAGATTACAATATTTTTAATTCTGAATCTTGGTGGCTTTCAATAAAAACTGGAGACTTAGTTTTGTTTCCATCAAACCTTCAACACTCTGTAGAAATTAAAAAAAATAAAGGTATTAGAAAAAGTTTATCTTTTAATGTTTTTGTTAAAGGAGTTTTAGGAAAAAATAAAGAATTAAATGAACTAAAATTATGAAACTTTTAACTCTTTTTCCCCACAGTGTAGGTCAATTTAAACTAAACGTAGATAATAAAAAAATTTTAAAACACATTAAAAAATTAAAATATAAAAAAACTCATGTTAAATATACTGATTCATCATCTTTAATAAGTAAAGATTATTCTGTGTTAAATCAATTACCATTATTAAAAAAACAAATATTAAAGTCAGTGCAGGAATATTCTAACTCCCATAACTATTTTCATAAAAAATATAAAATTCAATGTTCTTGGTGTACTTTAACTAAAGAAAAATGTTTTGGTCAATTTCATTATCACGCTCATAGTTTTATCAGTGGTGTGTATTACCCTAAAAAAATTAAAGATTGCAGCATTGTTTTTCAAAATCCTTTCCAAAATCTTTTTTGGAATCAAGATGTAAAAGAACATAATTATATTAACTCAACTGAATTTACTCTTCCAATTGAAGATAACATGCTTTTACTTTTTCATCACTATATAAAACATAAAATAAATATTAATTTAAACTCTGAAGATAGATATTCAATAGCATTTAATGTAACACCTTATGGTAGCTTGGGATATGAAGATGTCCAAATTAAAATATCATGAAAAATAATTTAGATTACTATGTTTTTAAAAAAAAATATTAAGTGATAAATTTTGTGATGAAACAATTAAACAATTAAATAAAAATAAAAATTGGAAAAAACATACTTTTTATAATAATAAAACAAAAAAGCATCGAAAATTTTCAGGTAAAAAAGAACTTGATATTTCATTTGAAGAAAATATAGATAATAAAAAAGAAATTATGAATAGTATCTGGTACGCAATTGAAGAGTATCTTTTAAAACATTTAAAGTTTAAATGGTTTAATTCATGGGTAGGTTATAGTAACATAAGATTTAATAAATATTCTACAAATACCAAAATGGCCGAACATTGTGACCATATTCACGATCTTTTTGAAGGACCTATAAAAGGTGTACCTATTTTAAGTATTGTAGGATTATTGAATGACAACTTTAAAGGAGGAGATTTTATTATGTTTCAAAATAAAAAAATTAAATTATCTAAAGGAGAGATTCTTATATTTCCCTCTAATTTTCTGTACCCACATCGTGTTGATTTAATTAAAAAAGGCACAAGACATTCTTACGTAAGTTGGGTTTGGTAACATGAAATTAAAAAATATAATAATAGTAGGTGGCGGTTCAGCGGGTTTTATGACTGCAGCAACACTTTTAAATCAATTACCTAATTCTAAAATCACTCTTATAGAATCTCCACATGTAAAAACAGTGGGAGTCGGAGAAAGCACAATAACAGGAATAAAACACTGGACTAAATTATTAGGTATTGATGACAAAGATTTTTTAAAAGCTACAGACGGTACATACAAATTAAGTATAAAGTTTACAGACTTTTATAAGAAAGGAGAGGCTTTTCATTATCCTTTTGGTGTACCAGATTTAAATGGGAGCATGGCTGGTTTAAATGATTGGTGGTTTAAAAAATTTTCAAACCCTTCTACAAAAAATTCTGATTATGCCGAAAGTTATTTTGCTTCGATGTCTTTAGTTAAAAATAACAAATTATTTTATAACAAAGAAAGAGTAATGCCTTTTAATTTTGATTATGATACTGCTTATCATTTTGATGCCAGCAAATTTGCAATTTGGCTAAGAGATAAGTATTGTAAAAAAAGAAAATTAAAACATATTAAGGAAGATATAAAAACAATAGAAACTGATAAAAATGGAATTAAATCTTTAAATAAAAAATATAAAGCAGATTTATTTATTGATTGTACTGGTTTTAAATCTTTACTTTTAGATAAAACTTTAAAAGAACCTTTTGAATCATATGAAGATTTACTTCCTAATAACTCTGCAGTTGCCGCCAGAATACCTTACACTAATAAAGAAAAACAATTAGTTCCTTATACTAACTGTACAGCAATAGAAAATGGTTGGGTTTGGAATATTCCTTTATGGTCTAGAATGGGAACTGGTTATGTTTATTCAGATAATTATATTTCTGATGATAAAGCTGTAGAACAATTTGAAAAACATTTAGGTCTTAAAAATTTAGAGTACAATAAAATAAAAATGAGGGTAGGTATTCATAAAAGACTGTGGGTAAAAAATGTAGTTGCTATTGGGTTATCAGCAGGTTTTATTGAACCTTTAGAAAGTAATGGACTTTATACTGTTCATACTTTTTTAATGAAATTTTTAAGAAATGTACAGAGAGAAAAAATATCACAATGGGATAAAGATAATTTTACATATCAGTGTAAATTTGAATTTAAAACTTTTGCAGAATTTGTAGCTATGCATTATGCTTTATCACATAGAGACGATACAAAATATTGGAAAGATTTATTAAATAAAAATTGGAGTTCAAAATTAAATTCTCTAGAAAACAATTCACATGTTTATGGAGTAACTGAATCTGTTTTTAGAAGACACCAAGATTATTATTTTGATAAAATCGGAGGACTACATTGCATAGCTGCTGGTATGAATTGGGGGCCGACTGATTTACCATCAGTATTATATCACAACCAACAGTCTTATGAAAAATTTAAAAAACAATGGAAAGATGCAAGTGAGAATTTAAGAAAAAGAAAAAAATATTGGGATATAGTTTGTAGAAAATTACCCAGCTATATTGATTTTTTACAACACGAAATCTATCAAAATAAAATTAAATAGAGCTTTTTAAAAAGTTATTGATAAATATTCTAACCTTGAAATATATAATAATGTAGATATAAAGCTATTATGCTACAAAAATTAGGATTTTTACCCGGATTCAACAAACAGGTTACATCCACAGGCGCTGAGTCACAGTGGACAGGCGGTGAAAATGTACGTTTTAGATATGGTACACCTGAAAAAATAGGTGGTTGGTCTCAATTAGGAGACAGTAAGTTAACCGGCGCAGCTAGAGGTTTGCATCACATGGTTAACAAAGCAGGTATTAAATACGCTATTGTTGGAACTAATAGAATTTTATATGCATACTCTGGAGAAGTTTTTTATGATATTCATCCTTTAGTTAATCCATCCGGTACAGCTATTACAAGTGCGTTTAGCACGACTAATGGATCACCAACTGTAACACTTACATTTGGAACTAATCATAGTTTTCAGGAAGGAGACATTATTTTATTTGGAGAAGCGTCTACCTTTAGTGCAATTACTAATTCTAATTTTACTGCAACAGATTTTGCTAATAAAAAATTTATGGTAACAAGCGTACCAAATACAACAACTATAACTATTACAATGCCTAGTAATGAAACAGGATCTGGTGCAACAACATCAGGTAGTATAACTTTTTTTCAATATTATCATGTAGGTCCAGCGGAACAAGTTGGGGTTTTTGGATGGGGTATATCTCAATATGGTGGAACATCAACAGGTCCACAAACAACAACTTTAAATGGATCACTATCTGCTAACTCAGCAGGAACCGGAGGAACTGGAACTAGTATTGTTTTAACATCTGTATTAAATTTTCCAACAGTAGGAACTAATTTTATACAAGTAGGCACAGAAGAAATTTCTTACACAGGAGTAAATACAACAACAAATACTTTAACTGGAATAACTAGAAATGTTAGAGGAACAACAAATGCTTCTCACAGCTCAGGAGATACCGTTACAGACTACAGTAATTTTTCTGGTTGGGGTCAATCATCAGCTGATACTGATACTGTTGCTGAACCTGGTATGTGGGCATTAGATAATTTAGGAAGTACACTTATTGCTTTAATTTTTAATGGAGAATGTTTTGAATGGAATGCTGATGCAACAAATGCTACAAATACACGAGCAACTATTATTGCAGGTGCACCAACAGCGTCACGTGATATGTTAGTATCTACTCCCGATCGTCACTTAGTATTTTTTGGAACAGAAACAACCATAGGTGATAAAGCTACACAAGACGATATGTTTATAAGATTTTCGTCTCAAGAAAACATTAATGATTACACACCTACAGCTGAGAATAGTGCTGGTACACAAAGACTGGCCGCTGGATCACGGATCATGGGAGTTGAACTTGGTAGAAATGCAATATACATTTGGACTGATACATCTTTGTTTACTATGAGATTTGTTGGAACTCCTTTTACATTTGCTTTTGAACAGGTTGGAACTAACTGTGGATTGATAGGAATGAATGCAGCTGTTGAAGTTGATGGCGCTGCATATTGGATGTCCGACAATGGATTTTTTAGGTACACAGGTAAACTAGAATCAATGGATTGTTTAGTTGAAGATTATGTTTACGACAGTTTAAATACAACATCTAATCAATTTGTTTATGCAGGTATTAATAATTTATTTGGAGAAGTTACTTGGTTTTATCCAGAAGATAATTCAAATGTAAATACACAATCAGTTACATATAGTTATTTAGATTCTACTGCTAAACGACCTATATGGTTTGTTAATGCAAGTAGTTTATTTATTAGAACTACGTGGCAAGATTCTTCTGTTTTTGGATTACCTCATGCAACACAATATGATGCAGGCACAGATAGTTCTTTTGATGTAGTTGGTAACACTGAAGGAATTTCATATTACTATGAACATGAAACAGGAGTAAACCAAGTTAGACTTGGAGTGACTACAGCTATACCAGCCAGTATTACTTCTGGTGATTATGATATTACACAAAAAGTTATTAGAGGAGCTGCAACTAACTTAGGTGATCTTAGAGGTGATGGAGAAAACATAATGAGAGTTAGTAGAATTATACCAGACTTTATAGCACAACAAGGAAATGCTATTGTACAATTAGATTTAAGAAATTATCCAAACGACACAGCTGCAAGCTCATCGTTAGGTCCTTTTACTGTATCATCTACAACAGATAAAGTAGACACACGTGCTAGAGGTAGAGCTATAGCTCTTAC
>Ga0187218_1000793_pt1 | contig 9958 bp, 12 predicted proteins | sample 14SPOviralmetaG_FD_130167 | JGI IMG/M metagenome (GOLD analysis project Ga0187218, IMG submission 130167) | Marine viral communities from the oligotrophic San Pedro Time Series (SPOT) site, San Pedro Channel, CA, USA - 14 SPOT_SRF_2010-08-11... | ecosystem: Environmental > Aquatic > Marine >...
AAGTTATGCAACTACAGTAATTGACCCTGCGGCGGTACCAATTGCGGCGGAGTTTGTGATAGTAGAGACAGTGCTCGTACCTTTGTCCTTGATCGTGCCACCATTCAAGGAAACAGCATTAGCACCGATGGACAGAACGTCATCTGCATCAGTTGCGGCATTGCCAGCAGCGATGGCGAGCGTGAACAGGAGACGATAGGTGCCCGTACCTGAGAGATAGGAAAGGGTGTGGTTACTGTTGGTATCGTTCACCACGGTGAGTTGTGGTGTACCAGTAACATCCACTTCTTCGTTGAACGTAACACGAACAGACAACGTACCACCAGCAGCTTTGCTGAAGGATGAAGTAATAAGATCGATGTTAGTGATATCAGCAGCACCAACAGAAACTGCTAGTCCGCTAATTGCAACGAGCACCTCAGGGGTGGCATCAGTATTATCACAACCAGTAAGAGCAGACCCACCACGGAGGACCCAACCTGCATCAGTAGCATAAACTTCTTTCTTCTCTGTAGCAGTCAAATTCTTGGGTTTAGATTCGTCTGCGTCAGATGCTCCCCAAAGTGCCATGTGTTTCTCGTTGGTTAGTCGTTTAGATATTTAGGTTAGGCGTCTTCCTTTACTTTGATAGCAGCAACAACTTGTTCGAGGAGGATATCATCCATCTCGGTCTTAGTCATTGCAACTGCCTTGCGAAGAATAGTGACGCAAACATTGATCATCAGTTCGCCCAGTTCCTCGTTCTCGGGGATCTTAGCGACAGCATCCATAAGAATTTTGGATGCAAGTGGAAGTAAAAAAGCCATCAGTACATAGCGACATCACACTATATATTCAGCAATCCCACTTACGAAGTGACTTATTGATTCTGCTATCTGGATCAGATGCAGTTTTCTTAGAAGTCAACTTCTTTTTCATTCCCTTCATGCGTGCACAGAAGGAAGAACGACGAGGATTCCCCTTGGTTTTCGTGGGTGCTTTTAGGTCTGAACCAGGGTTTGCTTTCTCATAGGACTTGCGTCCTTTTTCATTGAGACCGCCTTCCTGATTCTTACCGGACTTTTTTGTCCAGGATGCTCCTTCAAGAAACGTAGCAACACCAGCAGAAATGGGATCAAACGATTCCATTCCACGTGCTTTCCTCAACTGTTGAGTAGAACCTCCTCCAGCCAGGGGCATGTTGCTGTTTTTAGTAGCATTGTCCAGTGCATTATCAACCTTTCCTTTGAAAAGTTTCTTCGCAACAAATGGAAGAGCAAGAGCACCGGCACCAAGTGCTAGACCGACACCTTCTCTTTGAAACCGATCACGGAATTTACGGAGAGGCATAGACTTGTCACGAAACTCTTTTGGAGATTCGTAACCAGTAGGTTTAGATCCATCTTTGGTAGAAGAACGACGACCCAAGGTCTTCCTTTCAGAAGACTGAGCCATCTTATCTTTCTTACCATATTGAGTTTTGAATTTCTCCGTTATGGGAGCAGCTTCCTCTATATCGTTTACCTCATCCTCACGGAATGGGGCGTTCGGGAATTTAGCAGGTTTCAATGGTTCAACTTTCACTACGTCATGAATGACAGCAAAAGTCTCACCATATGCATCAGTAAGTTCTATATCTTCAAAGAATTTTCTAAAACTTTTCATCAATCAGACTCCCCAACACGTGGTTTGTATGGGTTTGGTTTTGGTGCTCTCTTCTTGGCGAGTTGACCCTTGATCTTATCAACAGGTGTTACACCTTTGTAACCTTTAGCACCTTTTTCTTTTTTCTTACCTTGGGGTTGGATCGCTTTGCCACGAGAGGACATTAGACCTTGACCAGCAAGACTCTTACGAACCTTGGACATAGCAGATCCAGGTTTGATAGTTCCACCACTCTTAGACTCTTTACCAGTCTGAGAATCTGTACCTTTCTCTTTAGCGTAACGAGTACGCTCAAACATCTGGAGTGCTTGTGCTTCTACAGAGTCAAGCATCGGATTATATGATGCCGTTTGAAGAGGCAGTTTTGCACCAGTTGATTTAGGTGCAGCACCCTTAGGGAATACCTTACGTGCTTCACCAGGAAGGAGAGGACCCTTCATGATGTTTTCTTTTGCCTGCTCCCGCTTCTTCTTTGTCTTCGCCATGATCCGTGCTTTAGCATCAGATGCTGCTTTGTTAGGACCATCATGCGCCATCTCACCTTCTCTTTTTGCACTCATTCGTGCAACTAGTTCTGCTGGTGCTCTTCGGGTATCAGCACCTTCAGTTTTGAGTTCAGGGTTGATCTCGATTTTGTTTTTGATGCCGCTCGTCTTTACGTCTAATGCGTTTTGACGCTTAGCGGCTTCGGAAAAAAAACCGTCGTCCCCCATTTCCTCACGCCAGTCAGAACGTTCCTTGACGCAATTAGGGACAGTGCGACCGCCCTTGGTCTTGGTTCCCTTTGCCTTGTAACCCTTCCAACAAGTAGAAGCACCAACGTTTTTACGCGCTGCTGACATACTACCTTCTTCAATGGCAGTTTCTTCTTTCTTCATCTTCTTTGCTGCCTTGGCATCCTTGGCAGCATCATCCTTTGCACGATGAGCAGCACGCCTTTCAGCGTTAGCGTTCATCACACCAGTGATTTTCTTGGAACGTTCCATTGCCTCTGGACTTCCATCACGTCCAAGATTACCTGCCTTACGGTACATCTTTACCATAGGCATTTGTTTCTTGCCCTCATCAACCACTTCAGTCTCTTCTTTCTTGACCATCTTGACTTTGATCTTGTCAAGTTTCTTCTGACGGGTCTCATCAGAAGTGTAGGCAACACGCTTGGAGATCTCTTTGTCAGACATCTTACCTTCGACGTTCAAAGTCTTTGGGTAGTCCTTGTCACCTTTCTTGGCAGGTGCCTCACCACGCTTACGCTTGGCATGAATGTTTGCCCAGAGACCTTTCTTACCTTCTTCGACGGCAGTCCAAGGAGCATAAAGAGGACCTTGATAATTACCAGCCCAGACACTTTCTTTACGGTGTGCTCTTGGGTTTTTCTCCCCAGAAATACCAACTTCCTTATCTTGGCGACGCTGAGTGCCCACTGCCTTTACAGCACGAGACCTCATGCTCATACTTTTTTTATTCTCTGCCTTCTTAGTAGGACGAGGTAGTGCCCGTTTCTCAGGGTCAGCAGCCATGCTGAATGCTTCTTTACGGGTGTCCTTGCCGTCCGCTTTGCCACCCTTGGCACGTTGGATAGCATTATGAACGGCACCAGCGTGTTCCTTTGAACCGCTTTCTACTTTGCCGTCGCCATCATAATCTTTCTTTGATTTCTTCTCTTCGAGATAAGGACGACGCAAATCATCATACGTCTGTGCCCAAGGGTTACTCATCTTACGAACGTAGCTTTACCGTTCAATTATTTAGTGAGTCAAAAGTCTTGGGGTAAGAGAAACTTATCTACTTGCCTAGAGTCAGAAATCCATGCTCTAAAGATTTTTTTATCTTCACCCATACAAATCAGGTGATTAGCACCTCTACGGAATACTTGACCCACCTTTCCGTTGGACTCAATAACGGATCCATTCTGGAAAATGTCACCAGAAATATACTGTTCACGGATACTACGCTCATCCACAGGGATGACGTTCAACATCACAAAATTGTATAGTTGACCGTTTCCTTTGAGTGCTAACTCTGAGATTTCTTTTGCTCTTGACTGTCGTACAACGATACTAATCGCGTCAAAACCGTTTTCATAGAGGGAGGAGAGGACATCGTAGATGGTCTCTGCGTTTGCGTCATCAACGAAGGCATCGCCAATCTCAGGATATGCATTTTTTAGCTCTTGAATGTTTGTTTCCCTGCTAGGGAACACGTAGTAGTAAGTGCCACCGGAAACTTCTTCCACAGTGGACAGTATATTAGCAGTTACCTCGTCAGAGTCAAACTTATCAAAGGCAATTGTAAGGGGGTTATCCCGACTGACCTGTTGGAGTGCTGCTTTTGCTTGTCCATTGGCAGAGTTAGGATTAGGTTCCGCAGATGACGGTCCACCTGTTGCTACCTTCCTAGCATAGTCTTCACCATCACCGGTAGTCCTTTTTGCTACAACCGATGCTGCTTTAGATCCTGACGTGCCAAGTCCATCCTCATCCCCAGCAGAGGATGAATACATTTGAAGTAAACCCTGGACAGTTTTTGCCTTTAGGTTTCCTTGGCGGTCATACCAATCGCCGTGACCGTCCCCGACGAGTCCCAAACGCTTCGCTTCTTGCGATGCTTTGGTTATGCGGGCTTCGGATATGAAGGTCGAGAACTTCTTCACTTAGTTTGCTGTAAATTTGATCCTGATACTTCTGGACCCACACCATCAAAGGTGCTCGGTACTGCTTGTATTTATCGGTGTCAGTAATCATCAATACAAATCGGCAGAAACTATTCATCTGCCTCTTCCTTGTCATCCTACGATTACCCTCAGGAGTTGATCGATAGATCTCGATAATTGAATCAATAATTTCGTTCATTGGTCAATAGTAAGGTCGTCACACCAAGCACTTCTACTGTTGTCAGACAAATCATTGACTCTTGTTCTGAGGTCATGCTTGACAACCTCACTTTCACTGTCAATAAACTGTTCGTCATAGAAGAATTTTACAAACTGATCATATACAGAAGCAGTTTTTTCTTTGAAAGGAGTGGAGTCAGATACCTGATGTAACTCAATGCCTCTTGACTCACATTCTTGCCTAAACTTAGCAGTCATTTCATCATTCCACACGTCTCTATCACGTGTTGCTTCATTGCATGCACGTTTCAATTGTTTTCTTAGACAACCGTCCTCTTCTTCTTTAGTATGCTCTCTGTAATCACACTCACACTTGATTACATTCCTCCAGAACTCATGAGATGCAAGGATAATATTGGTATTGATGCTGTGATTCAGTTCAGTAACCACCTTCTTAGACATATCAAAGGAGGGCATGTCTGTCTCATATGCATCAGCGTCAGAATCAGTGACCTCAGCACCCAAAGACTCAAAAATTTTCTCTGATACTGCAGTATGGTATTGGAGACTAACTTTACTACCTTCAAAATCCTCAGGTGATGTATAGGGTTTGTCCCCAGCAATCAATTTAGATCCACCCCAAGACACCATTGCCATAGGTTTTACTTTCAACTGATTACGATAGTAAAGAAGTTGTTCACCCATATGGGACTGCATAAACGCAGTGGCATGCGTTTCATTTCTAAAAAGAAATGGCATTTCAATGCTTGACCAATCACTTTCAACAAAATCTAAATCTTTTCCCCTAGTTTGACGATTCTGATAACGCTCTTTGATCTTTTGTGCAAACAAAGGTGCAGGAAAATCTGCTAGTTGGATCTCATTTTCTTTCAACAATCTAAGAACATCATCATGATCAATCTCAACTCCATCATTATACTTGACTGCATACTCTTGAGCAGACATAATTTCAAAATTGACTCTACCAGGCATGCGGCGATCCATATGATGCTCGAATGACTTAGCAATTCTCATAAAAAAATCAAGTGGTTCATTAGAAAGAATCCACTTGACAGTATATTTCTTGAGATGCTTTGGATCAATCTTTGCCATTACTATCCCCAATACCTAGCAATAATATGTATATTTGGGTCTAGTTCATGGTTCTTAGGGTGCTGATGGAGAATAGCAAGTCCCATTGACGGTCTAAACTCTAAACAATTTTCTTGACGTGGAGCACAACCATCCCTATATGAATAGATGATGGGAGGGAGACGGTATCTTTTGATCTTTTCGTTGTGGTAGAAGTCATCAGTGCCAGCATACTTAGCAACAAACCCCTTGGCATCCTGCATCCAGTGATCATAGATGTGCTTTGCATCATCCCATGCAATTACACTGGAATTGAACATTGATTTGGTTGGGTTTTTGACCTGAAAAGGCAATCCTTTCCAAGAAGAATAGACCAGAGCAAATGGACTATTACTTTCTAAAATCTTGGTGATGTCTCCATGGATGATTACATCTAAATCAAACAAGATTTTACGTTTGAAGTCCTGTATCTCAGGACGGACAAACATATTGATCTTCCACCACGCTGGCCACCAGTTTTCCCACTGAGAATATTCGGTAACATCAATCTCAACCACAGTAACACCTTCTTTGATGCCACTAGTGTTATCAGTAAAACAAAAAAATGGTACATCGATTTGACGATGCACCATGTCGTAGAGTTTGTTTACATATTCTGCATCAAATTTGTCTCCAATTTTGATGCAGGTAATACAAAGGTTAGATGTCTCCATCTTTACGATTCTCTGAATAGAACTCACTGAAATGCCCCTCAGGGAAACGTGCTTCCAGTTTCTTGATGTTCATATCTAGCACTTCATCCATGTCCACTTCCAGTGCCATACATGCTTGTGCCACATACCACATCACATCACCCAATTCTCTCTTCAGGTGATACAAGTTCTCCTCATTAGCAGGTTTGCCTTGGAAAATCATCTTCTTTACGATCTCCGTAAACTCACCACCTTCAGCAGAGATGCCTACAGCAGCAGTTAGAAGACGTTGGATTGCAACATCACCACCAAGTTCTTGCAAACGGTAGATGAAAGCATCAGAATCTTGTGATTCAGTGCTAGTAACACCGTTTACAAAACGTTGGTAATTAGAAAAATCTACTCCCATTTGAAGTCGTCGAATTTTGATTTGGATTTTGTGTTGTCGTCTTTCGACGTGTGTTGTACTTCTACAATGTCGTCAACCAGGTCATCCTGTGCTGTCTGTTCGCAGTCGTACAATCTCATCTTAGCACGGTCAATCCCCACGACAAACCGCTTATGCATGTTGATATCGTTGTAACGATTCTTCAACTGCTTGACCATTATTTGGCTAAGTCGTTCCATATCTTCGGTAGAAACCAAAGCGAACATAAGATCAGCGGTAGCTGGAAGACCAAATGATTCAGAAGTATCAGTAAGGTTAGGATCTGAACTAGAAAAACCAGAGCGAGTAGTCTGCGTAGCTGAGACCACTGGGACAGCGGTTTCGACCGCGAGCCCCCGGAGTTCTTCTGCGATTGCTTTGACATAAGAATACGAGTTCACGTTTGCAGCACCCCTATATCGAGATGAAGCACATATGTTGAGATAGTCCACAAATATTATATCAGGAATGAAAGATTTTTTCAACTTCAACTCCTGAAGTAATGCACGGAAATGTCCTACATGTGCGGAAGCAGTAGGATATTCTTTGACAATCAGATGACCAGTTGTTTTGGATACAATCTTTGCAATTTTCTTTTTGAAAATTTGTTCAGGTACGTTCTGTATATCTGAGATGTTGACATCGAGAAGATTAGCGTCAATCCTCTCTGCAATTTTCTCTTCAGACATCTCCATTGTAATGTATAGAACATTTTTTCCTTGGAGAAGAACACCAGCAGCGACGTGACACATGAACAAAGACTTACCGACACCAGTGCCAGCTAAAGCAATGTTGAGAGTCTTATCACTGAGTCCACCTGAAGTAATCTTATTCAGATACTCAAGATCAAAAGGAATTTTATTCTCAACCCGATGATAATACTCATAGCGAGCCTCGGCATCATCAAGGTAATCATGTCCGACACTTTGATCAAACCCGACAGCAAGAGCATCGGAAAGAATACCAGGAATTGCATCGGGAGCAAGATTTTCATCAGCACCATCAGCAACCTGGATACTTTTGATTAGTGCTAGGTAGATAGCACGTTGCTTACACCACGATTCAGTAGTGTCAAGTAACCACTTAGACTCAGACTCACTTTCTTCCAGAGAAGACACCAACTGAGTGATCGTGGTGTGCTCGTCTTGAGTAATATCTGTCCGTTTTTCAATCTCAATATGAAGAACCTCCTTACTAGGGAGAGCATCATACTCAGATAGAAAAGAAGCAACCTGCTCAAAGACTACCCGATCAGTCCTTTCTTCAAAGTAATCGGGTTCTATGAACGGCAGTACCTGCCGTGCATAGTTTTCATCTGTGACCAGATTGCTGAGGATCGTTAGCGGGATCCTTTCGGTCATTCACCCCCACCGTAAGTGAACTCTTGCTGTGCCGCCTCATCAAGTCGAGACATAAGGTCTTCCGTGAAATACTTTTCAGGGTTGGCGTATACCTCCTTAGCATACACCTTTTTACCGTCAATCTCATATCGATTTCCGACTTTCTTGATTACCCCAGTGCTCTCACCGAGTTCAAGAAGACCATAATATCGATCAAGACCACGCTCATCGTAATAAAGACGTATAGACGCAACTTTATTCTCCCTACTTAGACGTGACTTGACTGCCTTAGCCTTGATAATGTTTCCGACGATTTCCGTTCCATCCTTTTCTTTTGCTTTGCTGAGATAGATGATCGTACTAGCTGCATACTTGAGTCCAGAACCCCCTCCCATCTCTTTAGTTGGTACGTAAGCTCCGATGACATCGTAAGTATGGTTGGTGACAATGAGCGGTACATGTGCTTGACCTAGTTTGAGTGTGAGCATGCGGAAAGCACCTTTGACAAGTTGACTTTTAGTCATGTCGCGAGTTTGCTTGTCGTCAAGGACATCCCTGATCTCCTTTTCCGTGGAAAGCATGCCTAGAGAATCTAGGACAAACATCATAGGTTTACGCTCACCTTCAGGAATGCTTAGGTATTTGTCTACAATCTTTAGTGCTCGGTTCCGAAACTGCTCAATCGTTACAACCTGCACATGACCAAACCTTTGCAGGTCAATACCACGTGCCTCCAGCATGTTCTTCTTGATAGCAGATTCTGTATCAAAATACATAACCCCACCATCAGGGTTCTTCTCTAAAAAGTCTTTGACTACGGCGAGGGAGAAGAACGTTTTTCCTGTTGAGGTTTCACCTGCAATAGCGGTGATTCTGTCACCACTAATTCCCCCATAAATGCTGCCACTAACAAGGGCATTGAAAATGTAAGAACCAGTGTCAACAAATCGCTCCGTATCGTCAACATCCGATGCGAGTTTTGTGAAGTCATCTCCAATCTCCTTGATGATGTCTTTGAAAAAGTCCATGTCAAATACCCAGTAGTTTGCGTTGCCTCTCAAAATATCCGTGGAGAATCCACGAACTGCTATTCATTTTTTCTTGTCCCCCAACACCCCATTCAAAAATAACACGTGGGTCATCTTTATACCGTTGGAGTTCTGGGGTGTTATCGGCACCACGATCACCACCATTACAGAAGACAACCGTCTCTGCAATCTCTAAGGACTTGGCAATAGCACCACAGGCACTGTCATCAGCGTCGTCCCATGATACCACAGCGTCAACCATATCCAAATGGCGAACGATGTCAGCACGCTCAGTCCAAGACTGAAAATACTGACCCTTCTTGCGTTTCAACCAGGGATCGCCATTCAAACCTACCACCAGGTAGTCTGAAAAATCTTTAGCACAGTCAAAATAATGCAAATGACCACTATGAATAGGGTCAAATCCGCCTGTCACCAGGCTCACTTTTTCAAAAAACATTAGATAACGTAACCGAACTGCTCTCTAGCAATTTTTTTGTACGGACCACCAGGATTTTCCTTACGGATTTGGTGGATGGTATTCAGTTTTTGATAAAGAGAAGTGTCACCACCAAGACGCAGAGCGTTGATGATTGTTCCTAGTTCTTTATCGGTAATGGGAAGTTCCATAGGGTCTCGGAGTAGTTTGATTATAGCATCAGACAAAGAAAAGATCCAGCGTTGCTGTTTTCTCAACTGACCATCCGATAGCATCCAGAACCGCCTTGAGCGGTTCAACAAACGATTTATCAAACATCAACGTATAGTCAACATAGTTCGCTAGACCCAGTTCTTTTGGAAAATCGCCCACAAAAGAGATCACATTCTCTTGAGTTGGGTTGGGTTTGGTCAAATAGCAGAACTTTACCTTGTCGCCATTGTTGATAGCATTATATTTAGAG
>Ga0187218_1000802_pt1 | contig 9923 bp, 10 predicted proteins | sample 14SPOviralmetaG_FD_130167 | JGI IMG/M metagenome (GOLD analysis project Ga0187218, IMG submission 130167) | Marine viral communities from the oligotrophic San Pedro Time Series (SPOT) site, San Pedro Channel, CA, USA - 14 SPOT_SRF_2010-08-11... | ecosystem: Environmental > Aquatic > Marine >...
CCTAATACGTTTATGGGAATTAGTTTTCAATATAAAAAACATTTGGCTCTTGGTAGAGGAGGTATTATATTAACGGATAATAAAGAGGCTGCGATACAACTTAAAAAAATGTCTTATGATGGGCGATTACCTGATATCCCCTGGAGAGAACAAAACATAAATACTATAGGTTATCATTATTATATGACCCCAGAAACGGCACAATTAGGTTTAAATAAGTTACCTGATGCCATTAAAAATAAACCATATAAATGGAAATTAGAAGATTGGCCTGATTTAACACAAATGGATATATTCAAGTTAAATAAAAATATAACATATCCTTATTTACAAACTAGATGAAACAAAAAATAGCTTTTATTACAGGCATAAATGGCCAAGATGGTTCTTATTTAGCAGAATACTTAGTTGGTCTAGGGTATGAAGTACATGGTACTGTTAGAAGAAATTCTACCCCTGAAAACCAGGATATAAGGTTATCAGAAATCCATTTAAAAATTCATACTCACTATGGGGATCTATTAGATCAAGGGGGATTAGAAAAACTATTAGATCAAATCCAACCAGATGAGATTTATAATTTAGCAGCCCAATCCCACGTACGAATTAGTTTTGATATCCCACAGTTTACAGTACAAACAAATGCTATTGGGGTATTAAATATTTTAGAAGCATACCGTAGAGCTTGCCCTGATGCTAAATTTTATCAAGCAAGTAGTTCAGAAATGTTTGGTTTATCTGTTGAAGAAGATAACTTCCAACGTGAAACTACTCCTATGAACCCCGTATCCCCATATGGATGTTCTAAAGTATTCGGATATAATATTGTAAGAAATTATAGACGTGCTTATGGTTTACATACTACAAATGGTATATTATTTAACCATGAATCACCTCGCCGTGGATCTAACTTTGTAACTAATAAGGTTTGTAAAACCGCAGCCCAAATTAAACTAGGATTACAAGATAAATTAGAATTAGGTAATATGGATTCTTATAGAGATTGGGGCCACTCTAAAGATTATGTTAGAGCAATGCATTTAATGTTACAACACGATGTTCCGGGTGATTGGGTAGTTTCAACAATGGAAACTCATTCGGTTAGAGAAATGTGTAAACTTGTGTTTAATTATTTAGGTATGGACTATAAGAATTACGTAACCCAAAACCCTAAATACCTTAGACCTGAAGAACTCCCCTACCTCAAAGGCGATTCAACTAAAATAAGAACAGAACTTGGGTGGAAACCTAAATATACTTTTAAAGAAATGATGGAGGAAATGACTCAGTGTTGGTTAGATTCCTTTAATAAAAAATAATAAAAAAAAATAATAAAAAAAATGATAACAGTAATAAATAATTTTATTTGCACCCACCCCTCTAGATTAAATGTGTTAACTTCTATCTTTGACAGATGGGTAAATGTACTTAATGATTATAAATTTATAATTAATTATGATACTGATGTTTATTATAAAGAAATTGAAAATTTATATAAAAATAATATTAAAGATTGTGACTTTACAAATGATATAGGAGGATCTTGGGTAGACAAAACAATACAAATGGTTAAAAGTGCCAATACACCCTACATATATTATCTATTTGAAGATGTTGGGTTTGAAGAAATCGTAACTAAGCATTATTTTGAAGAAATGTTAAGTGAATTTTATAATAGTAACGCTAAACATTTAATGCTTGGAAAAACTAATAAATATTCAGACCCTAATCGATGGGTAAATACAGATTGTGAGATACATAAAACCATTAGAACTTTTAATTCTAATGTTCCTTATAATTGTTGTTATCCTGTAGCAGGGGTGTGGGATAAAGAACTGTTTTTATCAGTATTAGATACTGTTAAAAATAATAGGGGTTCACAAAGTAGTATAAAACAAATAGACGGGATTGAGGATCTTTCAAATCTTTACAGAAACCAAAATGTTAAACAAGCATGCCCCTTACGTACCGTAACTGACCATATCCAACCCCCAGGTACGAGACAAGCTAAACGATAAAATTTAATTAATTTATATAAAATGGTTTTTTGGAGAATATTAGATAATAAAGTACATTCTATAAAAGAAATAGATAAGTTAGGTTTTGAAGAAGCTGAAGGTCTTAGAATACCTGATGAATATTTAAAAACCCAAGAATTTACCGTAATGAGAACATGCTTTGGTTTAGGTGATTGGGGTATTATTTCGGCTATGCCTAGATTATTGAAACAAAAGTACCCAAACTGTAAAGTATATTTACCTTCTAATAATTTACTTAAAAAATTATTTGGAAACATACAAAGTAATTGGTCTAATTTTTCTAACCCCTTTAACACAGTAAATGATATTTTTAAAAATAATCCATATGTAGATGGTTTTAAAGATGAAATAACCGGAGAAATATTCCATGACCATTATAGAGTATATAATAAAAATAATGAGAGTATTCCACTAATTAAACAAATGTTAAAGTTTTGGCAGTTTGAAGAAGATGAATATAAAGATTATACTCCCGAACTTTATTTTACAGATGAAGAAAAAACATTAGGTGATAAAATAATTAAAGAACATGTAGGTGATAATGATTTTGGGGGTTTATTAATTACTAATAGATTTGAAAGTAATGGAGGGAGGTATGACGAAAAAAGTAACAAATTAATAGCAACTTATCTATTAAAAAAATATAAGGATTTACCTTTTTTTTATTGGACCTATAAACCTAAAAATCAATTGCCATTATCGTTTAAGGGTTGTTTAGATATGAGACATATAGATGTTAGAGTACAACTTTATATAAGATCTAAAGCTAAGGTAAATATTGGAACACATTGTGGTTTTCTCGATTGTTTACCTCGATATACTAAGACATATCAAATACAAAGAATATTTCCCCTAAACCATAATAATATTGAAAAAAATTACTATGTAAATAAAGAAAATTATGATAAAATTTGAAAATATAGACAGTTGTCCTATAACGGGTGAATCTGATTATTTTACTTATTTAGATTTAGGTAAAATGCCCCTAGTAAATAATTTATGTGATACTAAAGAAGATTCTTTAAATTGTGAAAGATTTGATCTAAAAGTTAATTTTCATAAAAAAAGTAGACTATCATCTCTAAGTTTAGCTATAGATCCTTTAGTTCTTTATTCTAATTATTCTTATAAATCTGGGGTTTCACAACCCTATATAGAACATTGTAAGGACTTACATTTTTGGTGTAAAAATTATTCTAATAATTGGGGCAATGGAAATAAAAATGTTTTAGATATAGGAGGTAATGATGGGACTTTATTAAAAACTTTTAAAGACATAGACCCTACTTTAGAAGTTCTTAATATAGATATGTCTTCTAATTTAACCCAAGAAGCTATTAAAAGAGGAATCCCCTCTATAAATGCTAAATGGGGTGTGGAGTGTGCTAAAAAATTCCCTGGTAAATTCAAGACAATTACAACTACTAATTGTTTTCAACATACTAAAGATATAAACGATTTTACTGCGGGTGTAAAAATAGCACTAGCTCATAAGGGACATTGGTTTTTAGAATTCCCATATTGGAATAATAGTTTACTTACTAAACAATTTGATCAGGTTTATCATGAACATGCTTATTATTATAATGTTCATTCTTTATATATGTTATTAGCTAAACATGGTTTACAAATCTTAAAAGTTAATCATCAATCTATCCATGGGGGAACCATCAGGTTAGTTATAGGTCATATTGGGGATTATAGCCCCTCAGGAGAAGTAGCTATAAAAATTAGAGATGATAGAAATGAAGATAATGGCGAACCCTTAAATGAACAATATTATAAAAACTGGGCAAAAAACATTTATACCCATTTAGATAAATGTCATTCATTTGTAAATTCTCTTAAATCCCAAGGGAAAAGCGTTGCCGGTTTTGGCGCTGCCGCTAAAGGATGTGTCTTTTTAAATGCTTCTAATATAGATCATACTATGATAAATTATGTAGTAGATGATACAGATTTAAAACAAAATAAGTTTATTCCGGGTACAGGTATCCCTATTACTTCTAGAGAAGAATTAATTAAAAATCCCCCAGATTATTTAATAATCTTAGCTCACAATTTTTCTGATTACATTATAAAATCCCTACCTAATTTTAATGGGAAATTTATAACACTTTTACCTAAAATAAAAATAATATAAAAATATGAATAAAAAAGTTATATATACTTCTATATTTGGGGATGATTATTATTTACACGACCCTGAAGTAAAACTAAAGGGTTATGATTTTATTTGTTTTACAGATAATCCTAAATATAAATCAGATGTATGGGACATCAAATTACTTACAAAAATGTACGATGGAGTTAGGGACTCTAAAAAACCTAAAATACTACCTCACAGGTATTTAAAAAATTATGATGTAAGTATATGGGTAGATGGAGATATAAAAATTACATCAGATATAACTACATTAATAAATGATCACTTAAAAGATACAAACCATGCCGCCTTTAATCATGAGTTATGTGGTATGACTGTTACAGGTAATTTAAATAGAAGAGATTGTGTTTATGATGAGGCGGCATTTATTAAATGGTTAGGAGATAACCACCCACAAAAACATTATAAGGATAATTTAAATATAATAAATGATCAAGTAAAAAGATATAAATTAGATAATTACCCCCCACATAATGGTTTAACTAGAAATACTATTCTTATACGAAAACACAATGAATTAGATGTCATAAAAACAATGGAAGATTGGTGGATAGAAGTAAAATATGGTAGTAAAAGGGACCAATTAAGTTTTAACTATACTGTATGGAAAAATAATTTTAAATTTACTCATATCCAGCATGATATAGATAATAACCCATGGTTTAAGTTAATGAAAAAGTGGAGAAAACAACAAAACAATTTAAAATGAATAATATACTAATTACAGGGGTAGCAGGATTATTAGGATCAAGACTTGCTGATTGGATCATAAATAATACACACTATAATGTAATAGGCATTGACGATATGTCTGGTGGATATGAATCGAATGTACCTAATAAAGTTAAGTTATATAAATTTGATCTTAAAGATTTAAATAAACTTAATGAAGTATTTGAAAACGAAAAACCCGTTATAATTTATCATTTTGCTGCATATGCTGCTGAGGGTTTAAGTCCTTTTATTAGAAAATTTAACTATGAAAACAATTTAATTTCATCTACTAATCTTATTACTTGTAGTATTAAATATAATATTAAAAGATTTATATTCGCTTCGTCAATGTCTGTTTATGGTAATCGCTACCAACCACCCTTTGATGAATCCCTCCCCCAATGCCCTATAGATCCCTATGGAATTGCTAAATACGCAGTAGAACTAGATCTTAAGGTCGCTTATGAACAACACGGATTAGAATATACTATTATTCGCCCCCATAATTTTTATGGTATAAATCAAAACATTTGGGATAAATATAGAAATGTATTAGGTATTTGGATGTACCAAATTATAAATAATATGTCTCCAACTATATTTGGAGATGGTGAACAAATAAGAGCCTTTAGTTATGTAGATGATTCATTAATTCCTTTTTGGAATGCTTCACAAAGAGATGAATGTATAGGTGAAATTATTAATTTAGGGGGTATTAAAGAATATACCATAAATGAAGCTTGTAATACGCTTATTAAAGTAACAGGCACTAAATTAAAACCCCTTTATTTAGAGGAAAGACATGAAACTAAACATGCTTGGTCTACTTGGGATAAATCCGTACAATTATTAGATTTTGAACATAAAATTGATTTAGAAGAAGGCTTAACTAAAATGTGGGAATGGGCTATAACTCAACCTAATAGAAAAAGACTAGTTTGGGAAAATTATGAATTAGAAAATGGGATATATAAATTCTGGAAAAAATAAAATAAATATGAGGATAACCAATATAGATACACTATCTGCTATGTTAGATAGATTAATAACTGAAAGAATAAAGTGGTATTTTTTTAAAAAAAATAATGAATCTAGTAAAGCAAATCACCAGTTAGAAGTTATACATGAAATTAAAAATAAAATAAATAATCTTTTTAATGAATGTTTTGAAAATGATAACTATTCTTATAAAAAAGAATTCCGAACCTTTAAAGAAGATTCAATAATCGAAGAATTAGAAGAACTAATAATTAATGATATTAATATAGGGGAAGCAGATAGAGAAAGACTTAAAACAGTACAATCTAATACTCCAAATTTAGATAAATTAATTATTAATGAAAAAAGATTACGTAAAGCTAATGAGGGAAGAGCTAGAAATAAAAATGAAATTGATAAAGAATTAAATTTAAAATTTAAAAGTTCTATTTCTAAAGCAATTAAAAAAGCTTTTGAATTATATATGCCACAAGAACAAGAAGAAATAACCCAATTAGCTGAATTTGTTCATAATTTAAATCCTAAAGTAATAGTTGAAATAGGTACTAAAAATGGAGGAACCTTTATGGTTTGGAATGAAGTTACTAAAGCCCAAACTATTAGTATAGATTTAGTAGATGGCATACATGGGGGAGTTAATAAAGAAAAAACAATAAGTAGAAATAATAATTTTAAAAAATTATATGGGGATAGATGCAGTTTTATTGAGGGTGATTCTCATAATCAATCTACACTAGATACATTAAGTAAATTATTAAATGGTAAATTAATAGATTTTTTATTTATAGATGGAGACCACACTTATGAGGGGGTAAAACAAGACTTTGAAATGTATAAGCATTTAGTAAGGCCAGGAGGGTGGGTATCGTTTCATGATATAAATGATACCGAAAGACACAGGAAAAGAAATGTATTTGTAGGACAATTATGGAATGAGTTAAAAGGAAATAAAATAGAATTTAATGTTAATTCTGATTGGGCAGGGATAGGTGTAATACAATTAGAAAACTAAATTATGGGAAATAAAAAAATAGTTATAATTCCTACATTTTGTGATTCCCATTTAATACGTTACCAAATAGACAATTTAATGGAAACTATTAACCCTGATTATATAGTATATAACGAGGGATTATTTCCTAGGGGGCCAGAAAGTAATACATTAATTACTAAAGATTTTTTAGAAAAATATACTTTAGATGGGAAAAGGGGATTTGATTTTAATGAATTAGAAGAAATAATTAATATAAATCAAAAAAAATACCCCCAAACTAATATAATTCTTAATAAAATGGAGTATCCCCCAAATATGGTAGATGCTCCCCAATGTGCTATATATGCATGTACTAACTTTAAAGAATTAGAAATTAATATTGAAGAAGGAGATTATATTTTTCCATTAGAAGGAGATGTTTTTCACCACCAAAACTCTAAAGAAGAAATAGAAGGGTATTTAAAACAACTTACCCCAAACTCAGGATTTAAATCAATTTGGATAGATTTTATGGAAACACAATTTTATGCAGAAAAAAAAACACTAGATCCTTTTATAAATAATATAGATAATGGTGGTAGAAGAAGAAAAGTATGTGTACGATATGGGGATATGAAATTTTTAAAAAATGTTTTATCTAATTTTATGACCCAACAATATCCTATGTTATTTCCTACTACTTTAATAACATATCATTATCCCTGGTGGAAACCTAAAAAATTTAAAGAATTAAGATATAATTTAATTAACAGAGAAAAAAATTACCATAAACATTTTGATAATGTATTAACCCAAATAAGAAAACATGGTAAAGATATAAAAGATGACATTATATTAAGGCCAAATTTACCTGAAAGTAGGTTATCAAAATATGTTTCATACATAGAAATAGATCATCCTAAACATGTAAAACAACATCCTAATTACATTTAAAAAATGAATATAGTATTTATTCCTAATATAAATTTAGGAAACAATAGAAGCACCCCTTACCATTATTCGATTAAAAGCTGGCAAAAATGGTCAGAACAATATGATGATGTTAAAGTAATAGAATGGACAGATCCTATTATGGACCCTAATGAATTCAAAATCACCCTACAGCGTTATTGGGTCCATGATATTCTAAAACATAATGATGTGGAATATAATCAAGTATTAATAGCAGATGCCGATACTATTATTCACCCAAATTGTCCTAATTTTTTTAATAAAACTAATGGAGAATTTGGGGTAGTATTAAATAATGGTTGCTATGAATGGGTTACTAGAAGTATAGGTGAATGGGGAAAACATATGTTTCCTAACCAACCTAAAGTAAAACCATGGGAATATTTTAATGGGGGCTTTCAAATAACTAGTAAAAAACATATTCCATTTTATAATCATGTAAAAGATTATTATACAACTAACATTTATCAAATTAATCAGTTAGGAGAACAAATTAAAGCAGGCACTGATCAAACTATTATTAATTATTTAACTAATAAATTAGATATTAAAAAAACATATCTCCCTGAATGCTATAATTTACAAGATTTATTTAAAAAAAATCTACTCCATATACCTAATTATTCTTGGTTTCCTGATACTTTAAGATTTTTAGAAGCAGGGTGGATTTACCACTTTAATGCTATACCACAAAATGATAGACATGTAAGTTACTGGATGGAACGAACATATAAAGAATTATACACATGAAAATAGCATTTTTTACAGAAGGAGGGTATCAAGGTAAAGTCCCCAGAACCCACCCTAATATGAGAACAGAGTTAGCATGGATGTGTGCCTTAAATGCTGATCATTGGAATATAAACCAACCCCCAACCCAACAATATGATTTAGGTATTATTATTATACCAAAGAAAAATCCTAATTTTGATTTAAATAATATAAAACAATATTGCAATAAGGTAGCAGTAATGCAAGAAGGCCCTAATTGGTATTGGCAAGATTATCCCTTAAACCAACAGATATGGTATTTTAACACAATACAAGAAGCTGATTTTATGCTAGTACATAATGAATCCGATAAAAAGTACTATGAAGGGTTAACTAGTAAAGAATGTAAAATTTTACCTACTTTAATGATCGAAGATTCAATTTCTAATTTACCACAAGTTGAAAGAAAGGATATTATAATAGGAGGTAATTTTTGTAGTTGGTATGGGGGTTTTGATTCATATATAGTAGCACAAGAAACTAATTGTCCTATCTCTATCCCTAGTATGGGAAGAAAAATAAAAGACGAAGAAAATATGCCTGGGTTAAATCATTTACCATATATGAATTGGGTAGAATGGATTAAAACCCTCAATAACTTTAAATATGGTATCCATATGATGCGTACACACGCTGCGGGTACATTCGCTTTAAATTGTGCTTATTTAGGTATACCCTGTATAGGTTATGAAGGGTTAGATACACAAGAAAAATGCCACCCTCATTTAACAGTTAAATTAGGAGATTTGGCTACTGCAAAAGAAAAACTTACACGGTTAAAAACAGATGCTGATTTTTATAAAAAATGTACATCTGTTGCAAAGGAAAATTATATAGAATATAAAGAACAAACTTTTATAAATAAATGGAAATAAGTTTAATACAACCTGGTAGAAATAACCTTAAATACCTTAAATGGTCTTATAATTCAATTAGGAAAAACCAAGGTAACCATAAAGTAGAAATTTGTGTTGCAGATGATTTTTCAAATGATGGAACATGGGATTGGTGTTTAAAAATGATGGATAAAGATCCTTTGTTTAAAGCAATTAGAAACGAAGGTCCAATTAGATTAGGTCATACTATATTATATGATAGATTAGTTAATGAAGTAGCTACAAATGATATTTGTATGATATACCATGCTGATATGTACTTATGTCCGGGCGCCTTGGATTCAATTGAGGATGAACTCAAAGAAAAAACAATAGTATCACTTACTAGAATTGAACCACCACTTCATCCTGATGGTCCTGAAAAAATACTTAAAGATTTTGGTATTGAACCA
>Ga0187218_1000804_pt1 | contig 9912 bp, 13 predicted proteins | sample 14SPOviralmetaG_FD_130167 | JGI IMG/M metagenome (GOLD analysis project Ga0187218, IMG submission 130167) | Marine viral communities from the oligotrophic San Pedro Time Series (SPOT) site, San Pedro Channel, CA, USA - 14 SPOT_SRF_2010-08-11... | ecosystem: Environmental > Aquatic > Marine >...
ATGTTAAACCAGGCGAAACAAAACGCCAGGCTAAGAAACTTGGCTTGTTACATCCTACTGCAGCAAAAAACAGTGATCCAAATAAACTGTTTAACCTAGGCATCACTGAGGATGCTGATGTATTATATCATGCTACATACGGAGCATTTGTAGACAGTATTATGAAAAACGGACTAGGGGGAACTGGGGCACAAACACAGTGGGAGGATAGTCTCCCTGGACATGTATATCTTGCTCGAGATCCGGAAGTAGCAGAAAGTCATGCAGAAGCAAATGAAGAAGTGCCAGACGAATATATTGATGATATTGTTGTATTTGCTATTGATACTAGCAAGTTGGATATGGATAAACTAGATGATGATCCAAATATAATGGATGATGATAGCACACTGGCATACAAAGGTGTTATTCCAACAAGTGCGTTAATGATGGCAGAAGGCAAACGTATACCTCGTAAAAAAGGACAAAAGGCTGGCAGTAAAAAACACAGTGACTTATACACGGATGAGAATCCTAAGGGTACAATTCATGGACTAAAGTTTGCTACAGTCAAAGATGCAGAGGCAAGTGTAAACAAAATTAAACGCAGTGGTAAAAAACACGCACACAAAATTCAAGCAGCCATAGCAATGGAACAACGTGCAAAGGCAGCGGGCAAAGTTAGTGCCGCCGCGGTGTATCGCAAGTACATCAATGCTATGAAGAATAAAACTAAGAAGATGAATGAACTGCGTATTGAACGTCCAGATCCTAAAGACACACTAGGCATTGAGCGTAAGTTTATGCCGCAGATTAAAAGTGACGACTATGAAGAATTTATTGAGTATCTTACCAAAAACGGTGTAAAGTTCAAGCAAGAAACTATTCCTGCTAGTGAACTGAAAGCAATGCAAAACCAGTTTAGCGATAAAGGTATCCTTAAACAACTGGAAAAGAACATTGCACAAGGGCCAAACACCAAAGCAGTCATTGCTAGTAGCGATGACTATATACTGGACGGACATCACAGATGGTTAGTTGCAGTAAACACAGGCACAGACCTAAACGTGTACCGTGTAAACATGCCTGCTTGGAAACTATATGACCTAGTAAATCAGTTCCAGAAAGTTTACTACAAGGACTTATATGATGAAGGAAAGCCTACCATTGGTGTACCACTTAGTAGTGGACTTACAGTGAGTATTTTTCCACATCGTCCATTGCGCATAAAGAAAAGCACACCCGGCAAACTACGCTATAATGAAAGTTTTAACCTAGTAATTTACGACACGGCACTGTATGAGGAGTGGAGTGCAAAATACAAAAAGAGTATTAACTGCAGTAATCCAAAAGGTTTTAGTCAACGTGCGCACTGCGCAGGACGTAAGAAAAAGAAAAAAAGTGAAAGCATAAATGAAGAAGACAGTTTGGGCAGTCAAATAAATTTTCCTGGATTTGATAAAAAAGAAAAAAAGAAGCCAAAGTATAAGCCTATTCCTAAAAAAGATAAAAGCGTATTGGATAAAATTAAAGGTTTTTTCACAGGCGAAAGTATTAATGAAGCATATTTGCTACAGTTAGAGCGAGGCAAGAATGATCTAGTGCTTCATGTAAAGGATACAAAAACAGGCGAACGTATGCAAGTGCGTGGCAAACCTGGCTACGAAACCAGTTACGATGCAGATGACGAACTTCACCAGTTACTGGACATTATTGGCAAAGCAAGTAACATCAGCGAATTAATGAATGGTGAGATTGTAAATGTAAATCCTAAACACCCAGACGGACCTCGTAGTTACAGTGCCCTAGATGATTTGATGACAGAAGCACCTACTGCAAGAGACAGTATGAATTTGGATGCTGATAAACTACAGCAAAGTATAAATTACTTTTATAAAGATCACGCACCTAAAAACTTTGGCCCGGCAAGAAATGAAGGCAACTTTAAAGGACTAAAAGTTATTACATTTACGAAAGGTAGCGATACATTAATGTTTCTAGTTGACAACCAAGATCAAGCAGTGTTTTATGTAATGTACAACAAGTTTGAAGATGGTGTTGCTATTGGAAATGTTCGTAGTAATGGCAGTGTAAAAGCAACAGAAGTGTATGCATATCTAGTAGACAAGTTTGGTACACTGTACAGTGATGATAGTCAAACACCACAGGGTGGTAAAATATGGACAAGTCTTGCTAAGTTTTACCCCAACCTAGATGTAAAAGATACAGGCGGCAGATTAGTTGCTACAAAAAAGACACAAGTCGACGAAGGCGTAAACGATCCGCACATCTTCAAAGCAGTGTTTATGGCAGGCGGTCCTGGCAGTGGCAAGAGTTTTGTTGCTAAGAACATACTTAGCGGCACAGGACTACGCAGTATCGACAGCGATGAAGTATATGAATACTTAATGAAAAAGCAGGGTCTTTCTCTGGATCCTGAAACTATTTTTTCACCCCAGGGCCAAGAAATTCGTGACAAAGCAAAAGGTTTATCCAGACGGCGTGAAGCAACTTACTTGGATGGACGTATTGGATTGATCATTGACGGCACAGGCAAAGACGTGAGCAAGTATCAAGTTATGGCACAAAAACTACGAGCAATTGGTTATGACCTTAGTATGATATATGTTAACACAAGCCTGGAAGTTGCGCAACAGCGTAACAAGCAAAGAGAGCGCAGTTTAGAACCTGCAAAAGTAGAACAAATGTGGAACGAAGTACAACAAAATTTGATGAAGTTTCAACAGATTTTCGGTGCAGGTCGTTTTCATATTATAGACAACAGTGGAGGATTAGAAGACCTTGATAGACAGAAAAACTTTGACAAAGTATATAATGAGACACAAAGATTTTTAAACACTCCACCTAGCAAACGTGCAGCTCTAGCGTGGATCCAGAACCAAAAGGCACAGAACGATGAAAAACGATCAGCCAACACACCAACAACAAATTATAAATCTGATGGAGGAACTACAGCAACTGACTGATGACTTATCAGAAAGAGCAGAAAAACCAGGCAGCCGACCAGGAAGTTTGAAACGTAAAGCAGCAATGTATTTGGGCAAAGGCGCCGGAGATAAACTTAGCAAAACAGACTTAAAAAGACTTCGTGCTAAGGCTAACAAAATGAAAAAGAGTAAAAAGAAAGCAGAACGTGACAGAGGCATACAACTAGCAAGACAAGTAAGTTTTGCGTATAATATGAGAGATTAATGTTTTTACAAGCAAAAATAAAATGTGATAGGGGTAACACACCTTATAGAATTTATATAAATGACGATCTTGTGACTGAACGATATTATACTGCAGTAAGACACTTAGATACTAAAGACAGAATTTTAGAATCCTGGAATACTTTAAATTTGGAAATTGAAGACTGCAAGGACTATAAGGTTGTGATTGAAAATGTACCCGGATATCCAAAAGCAAAAACTTGGATTGAACAAGTACATTGGCAAAAGGAAAAATACAATGAAGATTAATGAAATAGTTACAGAAGACGCTAGTGTTGGTGCTATAGCAAGTGGTAACATGGCTAGTGTTAGTTTTCCGATGACACCAGGAACTACAAAGAAACAACAACGTCAAGCAGTAGATCCTTTTGGATATACCGTAAACAAAAAAGGTAAAAAGCAAAAGTCATTATTTGCTGGCTATACACAACCTGTAGATAATACTGGTAAAGTAATAAAACGATAAATACTCACACACACAAATTACAGGAACAAAACAATGCGTGATATTATTACAAAACTAGAAGAAATTAACGTTGAAAAACCTCAACTCAATGAAGGCTTGGGTGACATGGCACATGAGGCTGAAAAAGATCATGAAGTGCAGATGGCACGGAGTGATTGCTATAAGAGTGCAAAGTATGCAGTATCAATCCACAAGATGCTTAAAGATGTAAGCGAAATGGAAGGTATTGATGGCTGGGTAGCAAGTAAACTTACCAAAGCCGCTGATTACTTGGGCAGTGTAAAGCACTACATGGAAGGCCAAATCATGCAAGACGTAGAACTAGCAGTTGTTCCTGTTGCTGGTGATATGACAGACGCTATGACAATGCCACAAGAAAGCATTGAAGAAGTACACGAAGCAGAAGAGCGTACCTATATTGTAGTTCATGCAAAACACGGCAAGGAAGAAATCAAAGCATCTTCAAGTTATGCTGCAGCTAAAAAATATGCTGAAATGAAAAAATTAAAAAGCACAGCAGGCGTAGATGCATATCTAGCAGACGAAGAAAAGACTGCTACAGAAAGTGTTGAAGAAGCAGTGATCTCAGAAGATCGTGAAGTAATGGTTAGAGCAACAAACATTGATTATGATGGACCAGCACTTGATAAACTTCCAACAGATGTAAATGTAAAAGTAATGGTTAATCCTGGCGACAGCGAAGATGAAATTTTTGATATGGTTGCTGACGAACTAGAAGATCGCTATGGTGTCAAAGTAAGTGGTTTTGATATGAAGATGATGGAAGCATTAACAAAAGCACAACAAGATGCAATTGATGCTGCTCCTGGTAGAACCATTGATGATATGAGCCCATTAGAACGAGACTCTTTGAAACGTAGTATTAGAAAGAATCAAATGAATCCTGATGGATCTCTTGCTAATCAAAGTGAACCTAGCAAGGCATACTTTAAGAAGATGGGCTATGATAAGTTAATGGGAGTTAAAATTGAGGATGCAATTGAAGAAGAAGATGTAATAGGTGATATCATTGATAAACTAAACAAGATGGGCGTAAAAGGCAAAAGTCCAAATAAACCAAGAATGACTTTACCAAAATCAAAGCCTGCAGAGCCAATTGGTAGTGATCCAGAAACAGGCGCAACAAAAGGTCTTCCACCAGAAGAAGTATACAGTACACAGCAACTACAGCAGATTGCTAATCAAAACCGTATTACTAAACCAGCACTTAAAAAAGAATCTACTTTTGCAGATTGGAGTAAAAAATAATGTCAGACTTTTTCTCAATGGTACAAAAACTAAATGCCATTTCACAAAACGAGGAAGTGGATGTTACTCCAAGTCCTGAAACAACAACAAAGCGTCAAGAGATTGCTGAAACAGCAACTCTGCTAAACAAGTTCAATGCTATTAGTGCAGAGAATCCTTACACACCAGTCGTAGCAGAAGCACAAGAGGCAGAAGTTGAAGAAACAATGCAGGATCGTTTTGCTAAGTTTTTAAAGGCAGAACGCACAGCAGGCACCGAAGTTGAAGAAATGAAATCAATGATTGACGAAGGTACAGCAGAATATGAATATGCTGATCGTGCATTTTCAAAGATTGCCGAAACAATCAACACACTTGAACAAATGGTGCGAGAAGGCGGTATGCTAGAACGTAAGATTTCACAAGCAGGAGGCGACCCAGCAGCACTTGCAGATATGCGTCAAGCACTAAGTGATGCATATGATGCATATGAAATTGCACACATGGATGCACTAGGCAGTGCGGCAAAGGAAGGCTAATGCGGTTCCGTCAATTTTCAGAAGGTGCGATGGATGACACAATTCGCATCATGCAGAAAACATTCTCACCTGAGCGTAGAGCAGTACAGGATAAAGTGTTGGAAGTTGTGCGCATGGTGCAAATGGGCAAGGGCGATAAGATGGAACTTGCTCGTGCTATTACAGAACTTGCTAAAAGCGAATTAGAAGTAAAACGCAGTGATCCTGATCTTAAAATTAGTGTAGATCAAAATCTTGGTATGCTAGATCGTGCAATGAAAGCAGTAACAGGCATGAGTGAAGGCATTACTGAAGATGAGATAGAAGAATATAAAAGCCTAGCAAGTCTACGCAACAGGTCAAGTTTGGATGCAATGGCTAGATTGCAGGATAGAAACAAACCAAAGACACCAAAAGTTATTCAGATTCCCAAGGGCACACAACTAGACTTGTTTAAAAAAGCAGCAGGTGAAAGTGTTGAAGAGTCACTCACAGAAGAACAGTTTGATGAAAAAGCAGGCGAAAAAGATGCTTGCTATCGCAAAGTAAAATCACGTTACAAAGTATGGCCCAGTGCATATGCTAGTGGTGCACTAGTACAATGTCGCAAGGTTGGTGCAGCCAACTGGGGTAATAAGAGCAAGAAGAAAAAGTAATGCGAGCCTATGAACTACATGAGGATCTAAAAGCGTGGTTCGGCAAAGGTAAACAAGGCGGCGCCGGTGGTGGTGGCTGGGATGCTTATGATAGTTCAGGCAACCGCATAGGTAAGTGTGGCGATACTAAAGGAAAGTCAAAGCCCAAGTGTTTGAGTAAGAGTGCAGCAGCAAAATTGCGTAACGCAGACAAAGATGGCGATGGTAAAAAAGACGGCAAGGCAGGTATTGCCCGTGCTGTTAAACGCAAAAGAGCCCAAGACCCTAACAGGAATCGCAAGGGCAAAGCAAAGAATGTGAGTAACTAAAATGGGATTACTATTAGAACAGATTGAAATTGTTGAAGGTGAAAAAGAAATTGCAACAGTAATAAAAGCAATTAGAACTGGTGCAAAAGATGTAGATGAAATTCGTCAATACATTGAAAAAAGCACAGGTAAGTCTATGGCTGATGTAACAGATGCAGATATTAGACAAGGCATTGCAAGAGGATATAAACTTGCAAGACAAGGAGCAGGCAGGGCGCAGAGTTATGTTTCTCCTGGTATGGCTAAGGCTGCTGCTGACAAATACGATACATATGGACAATTGGCAGCACCTACAGTAGCAGGTATGGCAGACAAAGGCAATTATCAAGCAGTAAGTCCAAGCGGTGAGCCAATTGATATTGATGTAGATCTGTCATTGGGCGATGTTTCTAGCATGATGAACATGTATAACAAATTGGAAAAAGATTTCCCGCAAGCAGCGAAGCGTCTACGCAGTGGCGACTTTCCAGGTGCTTTAAATACACTTTACAAGCGTATGGCTAGATAATGAGAGCAAACGAGTTTATATTAGAAAGAGTTACTGGAACAATTGATCCTCGCACCGGCGATGTTGATATGGTAAATCAGCGTACCGGCAAGATGACTCAATTACGAAAAGACACACGGACTGATATAGATGATCAAGGCACTAAAGTTTACAGGGGCGGAACGTTAAGAAGTGTCAGTACTCCTAAAATTGGTGGCTTACAAGCAAAGCAAACATTTAGACCAGATAGCACTCCGGGTTATCAGCAAGTAGATTATGAAACAGGTGGAATTAGTGTTTCAGCAAAAGGATCACCTGAAACTGGATATGATCAGTCTGTAAGGTATAAAATGGGCGGCATGGATGTAGGCACTACACAAAAATATAGTGGTCAAAAATCAATGGACATGGGCTATCAAATTAATCCTGGGACAAAAGTTAATGTAACATCTAAAATATCAAAGCCTGGTGCTAAACCTGTTACTAAAATGTCACTAACACAAAGTCAATTTGAAGATGTACAAGCAGCAATTCGCGAACACATTAAGATGGGCGTACCATTTACAGAGTGCATGTTTCGTGCAGGCAGGCCTGCATTTGCAGAGTTTTATCGTCAAGTGCGCGAGTGCGCAGATAAACTAAACTTGGACTGGCAGGATCAAGAACTACTAAACACAGACATTGGTGAATGTATTATGGTCGAAGGCGAACTTGTACCACTAGATGTTCCAATGGAAGAATTAGAATTAGATGAAGCAGAATATCAAGGACGCAAAGTAAAACTTAACAGCCCAAAGCGTGGCGGTAGTAAAAAGTTTTATGTATATGTTAAGAATCCAAAAACTGGTCGTGTAAAGAAGATTAGTTGGGGAGATACAACTGGACTAAGTGTAAAAGCCAAGGACAGAGGCGCAGTGCGTTCGTTTGTAGCACGCCATAAATGTAAACAAGCAAACGATAAGATGACGGCTCGTTACTGGAGTTGCCGTACTCCAAGATACAAGGCGTTAGGAGTAAAAGGCGGGCAATGGTGGTAAAACCTTACGAGGAAACCCAAGTTGCACCTAACATCAAACACAGAACATTTAGAGAAGATGCAGATAACAGCGATTTATGCTGGCATCGCGATAGAGAAGATCGTACAGTTCGTGTAGTGGAAGGTGAGGGTTGGAGTTTACAATTAGACAATAGATTGCCTATGGCACTTGTGCCAGGCAGAGAATATTTTATTCCTGAAGCAGTCTATCATAGACTAATAAAAGGCAACAATACACTAATAGTTGAAATAATTCAGCATTTCAAATAACAGCATATAAATACAATACGGAGCGCACATGTCACGATTTTTGAGATGGTGGTTACTATTCTGCACTAGTTGTGCAGCATTGTTTACTGCCTATAGTTTTGGTTTTATAAACGAGTTACTCGCAAAGGATACAACACGACTAAGTTTTGTCATTTTGATTACTTGGTTTTTAAGTAGCATGTATATAGGCTGGTTGACACATAGAAGTTCAAATGGTCATAATATTACAGGCGGTACAAATATTGGATGGTTTATAACTGAACTACTACTTGCAATGGGTATGATAGGCACAGTAATAGGATTTATTCTTATGCTGGGCGGCAGTTTTGAAAGTTTAAATGTAAATGACACAGGCAGTGTTAAAAATGCACTCACAGACATGGCACTGGGCATGAGTACTGCATTGTATACAACTCTAGTGGGTATGATATGCAGTCAGATTCTTAAGGTACAGTTAGTCAATGTTGAATCCAGATAACAGACTCAAGTACAAAAGCAGTATAGGATTTACAGATCTATTATTTAATTTAGTAATAGGCTTTGTGTATTTGTTTGTTATTGCATTTATACTAATTAATCCTGTTGCAAAGCAGGGTGATGTAGAGAAAAAAGCAGAATACATAGTAGTAATCGAATGGAATCATGAATACAACGATGATATAGATTTATGGATCAAGGATCCTGCTGGAAACATAGTAAGTTTTCTTACTAAAAGTTCCGGGCTAATGAATCTTGAAAAAGATGATCTTGGCACTAGCAATGATAGTATAGTTACAAATGGCGATACGAAAACTATATTTTTGAACAGAGAAGTGGTCACATTAAGAGGCACAATACCAGGCGAGTATGAGGTAATGGCCCATGTCTACAATAGAAAGTTTACAACTTATAAAGGATCTGCTAGACAGGATTTACCTGGTGACATACTAGTATCTGTAATAAAAATAAATCCATACGTTGAAGCATACACATCAAAGCGTCCTTACATGGAAACAGGACAAAATATAAGTTTAGTCCGTTTTAGTGTAGCAGATAACAATGCATACCTAGGACATAATGAAAATCCCAGTGACTTCATAACACGCAAAGGCACTAGTGGTATAGGCAGAAGTGATTTTCAAGGAGGAAGTTTTTAATGTTTGATTATAATTTGTTTCCATTTTTTGCAAGTATGATATTACTAATAATTATAGTACTAGCAATAGGCGTTCACTTTTACAGAAACGCATTAATCATGTTTGTTGTTATACCTGTTGCATTGTTCTGTGCTTTTACAGGATATAATACAATAACACAAATGCTTGGATATCCTATTAAACAAGAAATACCTGAAGAAAGTCTATACCTTAATCATATTGAAAATAACGATGGAACTGAACTTTATGTATGGGTTTTAGAGCCAGAGCGTATGATGCCAAAGAACTACAGTATACCTGCAACTGACAGTAATAAGAAACAAATGCAACGTGCCAAAGGTCGTACAGATAAAGGTATAAATCAAAAAATAGGCAAATACAAAAAGTTACGACCCGGAGAAGATAACAGTGGAGAATATCTTACATATGACTTCACTGTAGATAGTCAAGGACTAAAGTGATCAAACCTGTTGAAATTACACAACATATCTAGTATAATAAGTTTATGAAACAGGTATTACCTTTTTTAGAAACAATGATAACACAATCATGTCAACTAAGTTGCACGGGTTGTA
>Ga0187218_1000806_pt1 | contig 9886 bp, 3 predicted proteins | sample 14SPOviralmetaG_FD_130167 | JGI IMG/M metagenome (GOLD analysis project Ga0187218, IMG submission 130167) | Marine viral communities from the oligotrophic San Pedro Time Series (SPOT) site, San Pedro Channel, CA, USA - 14 SPOT_SRF_2010-08-11... | ecosystem: Environmental > Aquatic > Marine >...
AAACACAACAAATAATACGCTTGGTGATGTAGATAGTGGTTCAGTTAAATTTGATGGTGGACTTGGTATTGCTGGTAATGTAACTGTTGGTGGTGGTTTATCAGTCACAGGTAATTCCTACTTCGTTGGAATGGTTACCTTTGCGGCAGGAACTAATGGAAACATTACTCTTGGTGACAATGCAGGGGATAATGTTGTATTCAATGCCGATGTCAATTCTAATGTCATACCTAATACTGATGACACCTATGACTTAGGTTCATCAAGTCAGCAATGGAAAGATTTATATGTAAATGGTCTTTCTAATTTAGATTTTGTTAATGTATCTGGTATTTCTACATTTAGTAGTGCAGCAATTTTTGATAGCACTGGTTATATTCAAGTTCCTTCAGGAACTACTGCTCAAAGAAGTGTTACTGGAATTGCAGTAACGTTTGGTCAGGTTAGATATAATACTCAACTTTCGCAATTTGAAGGTTTTGGCGCTGGGGAATCATGGGGTTCTCTTGGTGGAGTAAAAGACGTAGACGGAGATACATTTATTAGGGCAGAATCTGCTGCTGGAGCAGATGAAGACATACTTGAGTTTTTAACAGCAGGATCTACTAGAGTTTCAATTGACTCTAATGGTAACGTTGGTGTTGGAACAACTGGTGGAGAATCTGCAGATACAAATAACACAACAATTCTAAATGTTGGTATTCTTACTGCAAATAACTATTATGGAACAGGTGGAGATCTCAAGTTAGGATCTGCGAGTGATGGAAGTTTAACCACTGGCGGAGCACTTAATACATTCACAACTTCATCATCAATTGTCAATAGTATTGATGACTTAAATGAATTATCATTCAACATCATTAAGAATACTGCTGTAACAGACGTTGGATTCACTGCAAATACAACCGCTGGTGCTGCTACTCTTAATGTAACTCTAACGATTACTTCTTCTGGTAATGCTAATCGTTTTGATATTACTTGGGGAGATGGAAGTAGTACTCTTGATACAACAGATTCAACACCTTCTCATGCATATACAAACACTAGTGGCGGAACTTATAACGTAACAGTTGTAGCAAAAAATGCTTCTGGTGTAGGTGCAGGTCACTCTCAATCCCTGACTAAGAGCAACTTTATCACAGTATATACTCCTGCTCCTGTAATGGGATTCAGTCTATTCAGAGCATCCTCTGGTGGATCAGCACTGACTGGAAATGATCTTTATGTTATTGATAATGCTGGCGGACCTAGCAATTATCACACATTGCATCTTGATAACACCACAGCAAATGCAACTGGCGTAAGTGCAGCATTTACTGTTAACTGGGGTGATGGAACTTCAGCTGTAAATGTAACTACAGACAATGCTGATGGTGGACCAGGTGGATCTGCTGGAAGATTATCTCACCAGTGGGCAGATGGCACAAGCAGTGGTGGTGCTACAGATACTGTTAATCTTACGATTACAAATCATACAACAACGGATCCAGCTGAGATTCCAAAGAGCACAACTACAGCAATCAAGGTTTATCAAGATGATGTTGCTGCTCCTTCTAATCTAGGCACTAAAACAATCGCGAATACATCTAGTCAAGGAACTTCACCAAAACTTGCATCTGGATTCACTGCAAATGGTGTTAGTGGATTAAGTGCTGACGATACTGTAATAAGAGTATCAAGTGGAACAGCAGTTGCTGGTCCTATAACAACTTTTGCATATGATGCAAATAGCGGAACACTCTCTGCAAGTGTAACTGGATCTACTGATGGAAGTAGGGCACTTACAACTGGTGATGATTCAGGAACTTACACAAGCCTTATAATTGATTCTGAAAGTGATTATCAACTCTTAAATTCTTCTGGTTCATCAACAACTTTTGCAAGCAGTATTTACTATCCCGGTTTTTATAAAGGATTTAAGGCAAGAGTATCTAAGTCTGTTGCATCGTTAGCAACCGGTGCAAATAGTATGCAACTGGTTCACAGTGCTCAAGGTTCTACAAATACGGTCAAATTCGTGAAAGATAACTTAACCGCAACTCCAACCATTTCTGCTACAGGAAGTATTGCCCAGGGAACTGCAGGAACATTTAGATATATTTCTGGTATTCCTTACTATAATTCTGGTTCTCCAACTTTAACACTTTCTGGTGTAACAATCTCTAATTTGGTTGGGCAGTGTCACACTAATCAGACTAACATTGTTGAAGTGGATGATGGATCTAATCAGGAGGGAACGTCATCAAACGCAATTACTGATACAGATTATACATATGCTCAGATTGATGGTTCTACAACTATGCTTGATAGTGGTGTTCCAAAAGTAGATATTGGCACTTCATCTGCATATGCAATTGGTAATCTTACAGTTCCAATCACTTCTTCAAGTGTAAGAACTATCAGTAGAGTTAAGACTCGTGCTCGTAATGTAAATGGTATTAGTGCTTACGGATCTGATGTTGCTACAAATGTTCAGGTTCATACCGCAGCACAAGGTGGAATTAGTGAGATTGCAGTTGCAGTTTCTGATTCTCTTGGTTCTGTCTTTGATGATGATGGAGTAAGAATTTATAACTTTAAAGATGAAACTGCTGATAATCCCGCATTTAGTGGAAGCACAAACTTCTACACTAATCAACCATACACTGAGGCTTTGACTACAAGCACAATTGGAATCAAAGAATCGATTATAAGACTTGGAGTCATTAAGTTTGACCAAACAAACTTCTCTTCTGGTTATCTTCCAGCAGGTCCAGATAGAAGTTCTTCTCCGGCAAAGCAATATTTCACCTTTGCCTTCCGACGACAAACAACTGCAAACTTTAATATTACCATTGCTTCTTCTGGTATTGCTGGTCTCTGGATAGCGGCACCTGGAACTGGTATAGATAGTACTAGTGGTATCAATGGTTGGTTAAAAGCGGATACTGCATTCGCTGGATCTGGTGTTCCAGGAAGCGGTACAGGTGGAAACGGTAGTGATGGTTGTGCAGAAACAACAGGTGATAGAATTATTGCAAGTACATCATTAAGTGGAAGTTATACAATGACACTTGGTGAGGAAAATCTTAGTAATGCTACTGGTAATGTTGCTTTGATACGAATTGCATTGACCTCTGGTCAATCCGTAACATCTCTCTCCATCTCCTAAGGTAAATAAGTAAATGGCAATTTCAGAAACACAAAAGGTTGATTATCTTTGGAAGAAGCTTGCTTACGGACGTGCTAAGACCGACACCAATGCAAACAAGAAGGCAACCAACGAATCAATATCAAGTCCTCTACTCTTAAGAGGAAATAACGTTTGGTCTCAGGCAGACCTCATTCCTGGCGTGATGCCAGGATCTTCTTCTGGTGTAGTCACTGTATATCCAACATCCGCACCAGATGAAACTACCGCAGACGTAACTGCAACTGCTAGTAGAACTTGGAAAACTGGTTTAACAGACTGGATTCCTCCAGAAATTGGATCAACTTACCTAGTAAAGGTTTATATTCATACCTCTGGTGATGCCTCTAACGCTGCTGGTAGCGGAACTCAAGTATTTGGTGCTGGTTCTGGTAATAATGATGAATGGTTCTTTGACTACCAGGCAGGCACACTTCATTTTGTTGGAACAAATTTACCAAATGGAGTTAGTTTCTCTGGAAAGAGTGTATATGTAAGCGGCGCAAGATATACTGGCATCAAGGGTGTAGCTGTTCCAGGAGCCACTGCTGACTTTACTGATATTACATTAACTGATACTGATGCTGGTAGTTCTGCTGGTCCAGAACTAAAACTTTATAGAAATAGTGCATCACCTGCTGATGCAGATTATCTTGGACAGATTAAGTTTGCTGGAGAGAGTGATACTGGTGTAGAGAGAAATTATGCTAAGATTACTGGTAAGATTAGTGATGCCAGTAATGGTACTGAAGATGGCATTATTGAATTTGCTCACATTAAAGCAGGTTCTCAGACAATCACGGGTAGATGGAATAGCACAACTCTTGAATTACTAAATGGAACAACCTTAAGTGTTGCTGCAGGAATCACTGGTAACGTAACTGGCGATGTAACGGGTAACGCAGACACCGCGACTGCATTAGAAACCGCTAGAACTATTGGTGGAGTATCTTTTGATGGTAGTGCTGCCATTAATTTACCTGGTGTAAATGCTTCAGGTAACCAGGATACAACTGGAAATGCAGCAACTGCAACAGCATTAGAAACCGCTAGAACTATTGGTGGGGTATCTTTTGATGGCACTGCTGCCATTAATTTACCTGGTGTAAATGCTTCAGGTAATCAAGATACTTCAGGTAATGCTGCTACAGCGACTGCTCTGGCAACCGCTAGAACTATCGGTGGAGTATCTTTTGATGGCACTGCTGCAATTAATTTACCTGGTGTAAATGCTGCAGGTAATCAAGATACATCAGGAACTGCTGCTCTTGCATCAGGTCTGACAGGAACACCTAATATTACAGTTGGCACTATTGGTGGTACAGATCTGACACTTTCTGGTAACTTAGTAGTTAACGGAACAACCACAACTCTGAATACCACAACACTTGACGTTTCAGATCTCAACATTACTGTTGCTAAAGGTGCTGCAGATTCTGCTGCAGCTGATGGCGCAGGTTTAACTGTTGATGGTGCAGGTGCTACCTTCAATTATACTCATAGTGGGACTAAGTGGGTTGCTAACAAGTCTATCCAAGCAACTTCATTCATTGGAGACATCACTGGTGACGTAACTGGTGATGTAACTGGTAATGCTGATACTGCTACTACATCCACAAACGTAACAGTTGCTGATGAGTCAACTGATACTACTTGCTTCCCACTGTTTGTTACTGCTGCGTCAGGAGGTCTTCCACCTAAGAGTGGCACTAATCTTACCTTTAACTCAAACACTGGAGCACTAACTGCTACATCATTTGTTGGTGCTTTAACTGGTGCTGTAACTGGTAACGCTGATACAGCAACCACTGCGGGCACAGTTACAACTGCAGCACAAACCGCTATTACGAGTGTTGGAACACTCACAGGATTAACTATTTCTGGCGATTTATCATTAGCAGACACTATTGTTCATACTGGGGATGCAAATACAAAGATAAGATTCCCTGCTAATGATACATTTACAATAGAAACTAATGGTACTGAAAGACTTCGTATAGAATCAAATGGTAGAATATTAAAAGGTGTTACAACTGCAAGAGGTAATTATGCTAATAATGCAAGTGGTGCTGAGATTGATCATCAAATAGAGGGAACTTCATATTCATCATCTTCACTTTCCCTTATTAGAAACTCAAATGATGCAAATGATGGTGCAATTGTTCTAGGAAAAACAAGAGCTACTGTTGGTGGTGGTAGCACAGTTGTACAAGCAGGCGATCATCTTGGTGATATAACATTTGCTGGTGCAGATGGAACATCATTACAGCATGGTGTAAATATCATTGCAGAGGTGCAAAGTGGTGTTGGTAATGATGATATGCCAACTGATTTAATATTTAAGACTAATGGAGGAACAACATCTACAACAGAAAGACTTCGTATAACTTCTGATGGTAAAGTCGGAGTTCCTGATGATGGTAAGTTCACTGTTGGTACTGGTGATGATTTAGAAATTTATCATAGTGGCGGTGATTCGCATATCACTAATGCTGTTGGAAACTTAAATATTATTAACTCGACTAATGGTTGGATAAGATTACAACCTAAAAGTGGAGAAGAAGGTGTTATTGTTAAATATGATGGTGCAGTAGAACTTTACCATAACAACAATCTAAGAGTTGCAACCACTGATGATGGTGTAGATTTCAGTGGAACAGGTTCAATCAAAGTTCCTGTTGGTACAACATTACAGAGAAATTCCTCACCAACTGCTGGTGATTTTAGATACAACAGCACAACCGGAGATTTTGAGGGATACACTGATTCTTGGGGTGCCATTGCTGGTGGTGGTGGTTCAGAGACTGATACTTCTGTTTCTTCAACTTCGGCAACTTCAATTTACACTACTCCTCATGCAACAAACCGATCTGTGTCTGCAGTTATTCAGATCACACAAGGTACAGCATATCAGGTAGGTCGATATTTGGTTATACATAATGGAACAACTGCAACGATTGTTGAAGAATCGGCAATCGCAACGGGTGATATGCTTGGTTCATTTACTGCTGATATTAATGGATCAAATCTAAGGATACTAGCAAATATGTCTAGCGCGTCTTCTGCAACTGTTACTATCTTGCCCACTGTAGTTACCGTTTGATTATCTAAATAGTATGATGGAGGCACACCAATAAATGGCAACGATACGAGTTGGTTTTGGTTCTGATTTTAAGGTATCAGATTCTAAAATTGGAATTGGAACTGCAAATCCGACTGCTCTCCTAGAGGTTTCGGAAACTGCCAAAACAGATTTTAATATCACTGGTGTTACAACACTGACATCTTATGGTGGTTTTATTGCACAGAATCAGTATGTTACTGAACCATCAGCAATTGGTTTTGCAACTATTGGTGTAGGAACATTAACTCAATACTACGAAACTACAACAGAATTTACGGATTTAGGTGGTGTTCATCACGGAGATGATCAAAGATTTAATACACTCTCTGAAGATCTGGTCATTGATGATGGTCAGATCTTAAATATTACCAACACAGAGATGGTTGGATCTACAACCATTGGTGAGCAGGATCCACATAGTCACTCATCATATGTCTGTGCAGGATCACTGGAACAAGTATCAGTCACTGGACACTTCTCTGTTCCAAATGGTGGAATTAATGATAGAAAAGATAATCCAATAGAAGGAACCGTAAGATTTAATGATGACTTAGCAACACTTGAATTCTTTAATGGAATTGAGTGGAAACAATTCACTTATAGTCAGCAAAGTGGTCGTGGAATTGTTGGAGATACAGGATCTGGCAATAGATATCAATATTTTAATATTCAGACATTAGGAAATTCACAAGATTTTGGAGAATCATCTGTCAGCACAGGAGGTGCGGGTAATGGTGGAGGATCTAATGGAATTCGTGTCGTTTGGTCTGGCGGAACAAGTCCATCAAATGGCAATACAATAGAATATAATACAATTGCATCTGCAGGAAATCCAATTGATTTTGGAAATCTTTTAGCCCAATCTGATAGTGGTGGTACTGTTTCAAGTTCTACAAGAGCAGTTATTTGTGGAGCACTTAACCGTGATGGGGCGGCAGCTGGTAAGGATGTAATGGAATATGTTGAAATATCAACTCTTGGAGATGCAATAGACTTTGGAGATACTATTACTATTGGCAACAGTCAATGTGATGGGATGAATAGTCCAACCAGAGGATTTTTTGAGGGTGGTGGATATCCTGCCTCGGATAACTCTATTGCTATGATATCAATCGCATCAAAAGGAAATGCAATAAATTTTGGAGAAGCAAGCGTTCATGCATCTTATAAGAGAAATGTATCATCTACTACTAGAGGAATTGCTTGTGGTGGAAGAGTATCCTATCCAGGTCCATTTTCTGATACAATTGATTATATTGAAATGGCATCTACAGGAAATGCGATTGATTTTGGAAATCTTACTCAAGCAAGACACTCTCCTGCAGGAGCTGGAACTTTAACTAGAGGAGTATTTTGTGGTGGATATTGTTTTTCAAGTGCTCCAAGCACAGCAGCAGTAAATACAATGGACTATATCACAATAGCATCAACTGGAGATGCAATAGACTTTGGTGATTGTTCTTTTACTGATTCATTTATGCATGGTGCTTCAGACTCACATGGCGGACTAGGAGGTTTCTAAGATGGCAAGTATAAGAAGAGGTTATTCCGACGATTTTGTAATTAAGAATAGTGGTGTTGGTATTAATACCACTGAACCACAACATAATTTAGATGTTGCAGGTGTTGTAAAAGGTCAAGACCTTAAAGTTACTGGAATATCTTCTCTTACTACATATGAAGGATTCCTGAGAGCAGACCATCAGATTGCAGAGAACACAACCCTGAGTTTTGATCAAGGCCCAAGTGCATCACTTTCTGGTGAGATTATTGTTGGAACTGGTCAGACTGTTACTGTCAGTAAGGTAGATGATGAATTCGCCAATGCTAATGATGGATCAGTTTGGAGTGCGGGGGCATCAAATGCTGGATGGGAAGATTATGATGGAAAGGGAGCAATCTTTGATGGAAATTTTACCACAAGAGGTGGTGATAGTTCCTCACACGATTCAACTTATGATACTCTGTTAAGTGGAGTGTCAGTTAATGTTGGTAAGACTATCAGATTTTATTGGAATGGAGTTGGTGCTGGTCAAAGAGTTATTAGAATCAATGGAACAACAGAAATTAATGGTGGATCAGGTGAATTAACTCCTGGTTGGGATTCATATTATAATTTTAAAGGAACTATCAATACTCTTGAAGTCAAGAGTGCTAATACTGGTTCTTATGGTTTAAGTGTCGTTGAGATTGATGGAGAGATTTTAGTTGATGGGTTTTCAACTTTAGTAGATAAAGGTGCTAGAGCAGGTGGAAGTGAGATTGAGTGTCTGAAAGTTTATAATACCTTCACACCTCCAAGTGGTGGAACGAATGAGAGACCATATGCACCAAAACCAGGAGAGTTATACTATAACTATGACTTCAAGACTATTGAGTTCTTTGATGGTAATGGGTGGAGACAGGTAGATAATACAACTAGATCTGGTCGTATGATTTATGGCGGCACTGCTAATAACCCATACTATCAGGTATTACATTATGTCAATATTCACACCACTGGTAATTCTATAGATTTTGGTAGTTTACTTATACAAAGATATGGTGTAACAGGTTCTTGTAGTTCCAACACCAGAGGACTTGCTGCTGGAGGTTGGACAGGTTCCTCAACTGACACCATAGAGTATTTCACTATGGCATCTGGTGGAACCGCAATTGATTTTGGTAATCTTATACAAGCAGAGTATGCCATGGGGTCGTGTTCATCATCAACTCGTGGATTATTTACTGGTTCATATCAAACACCATCAAATACTGCTCAAATTGAGTATGTTGAGATAGCAACTCTTGGTGATGCACTAGATTTTGGTGATATGTCTGGTGTAACAAGATATGGTAGTTGCGGTCTCTCTTCACCAACTCGTGGAATTTTTGCCGGAGGTAGAGCTAAAGGCACATTGGGTCCATATACTGGCAATGCTGGCACTCATGAGATTGATTTGGTGTCTATTGCAGCAAAAGGAAACTCCACAGATTTTGGTGACATGACTTTTAACGGTGGATATTGTGGTGGTATATCAAACACAACCAGAGGAATAATTGGTGGAGCAAGACAACCAGCAACCGTAAATAATATTGATATGATTACAATCGCATCAACAGGTAATGCGGTTCATTTTGGCGATTTAACTGTTGCGAGAGCAGGATCTCAAACAGGATCAACACAAACTCGTGGAGTTTTCATCGGAGGAAGTCCAACAGCAGATACAAGAAAAACAATTGATTATATTACTATTTCAAGTTCTGGCAATGCAATTGACTTTGGAGAATCTGGATTTGAAGTTGATATTGCTGCAAGTGTATCAGACTCACACGGTGGTCTAGGAGGTTTCTGATGACTGATAAATATAAGAAAGTTGTAGTATAATGCCAAGTATAAGAATTGGTCTATCAACTGATTTTAATTTAGTAGGTGAGCAGGTTGGAATCGGCACCACAAATCCTGCTGCCCGATTAGATGTTGCTGGACAGATTCTTGCGGACAATACTGCTGGCAGTGGTGGAGTATCAACCTTTAGAGAGTATCAAGGTTTCTCTCAAGTCCAGGCAAAGATTACTAATAATACATTAATTGATAATGGTTCTAGTGGTCC
>Ga0187218_1000818_pt1 | contig 9794 bp, 21 predicted proteins | sample 14SPOviralmetaG_FD_130167 | JGI IMG/M metagenome (GOLD analysis project Ga0187218, IMG submission 130167) | Marine viral communities from the oligotrophic San Pedro Time Series (SPOT) site, San Pedro Channel, CA, USA - 14 SPOT_SRF_2010-08-11... | ecosystem: Environmental > Aquatic > Marine >...
GATTGAACCATATTAATCATTAAGGCATCCATCCATTCTGACTTACCCATATTAGGTACACCTGTTATAATTGTAACCTCTGATGGGCTAACTAAATAATGTGGATCGACAGCACTCCATCCTGTAGATAAGCCCTTGTGTTGGGGTTTTAACAATAAGTCAATAGCATCATCTTCGATGTCTTGAACCATTATAACACCATCAATAGGGTAAGGGTGTGAATTACTTACTATGTTCTGAACCTCATCTTCTCCGTGCTTTATAAGTACCTCATTCATATCCTTACAGCCATCAGGATATGTGACTCTAAAGCATTTTTCTCTACCTATTCGCCTAGATAATTCATCTCTTAGGAACTTACCTGCACTATCTGAATCTGTGCATAATATAACAGTCTCAGCACTCATTAAATGTTCTTCAGCTGAAAGTAAATAACTAAACTTCTTATCAGTTGGATTTGAGCCACTAGCAGGGGCACCATCTGGAACAGATATAACATTCATAAATCCAGACTGCACCAATGCTAATGCATCCATCTCTCCTTCAGTTATAATAATAGTTTCCATACCTTTCATTGCATCAAATCTATAAAAACATTTCTCTGCATTCTTAGATTGCTTAAACTTTTTATCTGCTGTCCTTGATTTTATATTTACAACTTCACCTTCCTTATAAAAGGGAAAATGAATCCACCTATTATCAAAACCTATTTTCTCTGCATCCACAACTGTTCTAGTTATGCATCTATCTTCAAACCACTGATATACTTCTTCGGGTAATTCTGTCTTTGGTGGTTTTGGTTTTTCTATTGGTGAAATAGTTATGTCCTTAACTTTTTTATTTAGTGATCCCTTCCATCCACAATGATGGCAATGCCACACTCCTTCATCAATATTTACAGATAAGCAAGTATCTGATTTATTTTTTCTAACATGAGAACACTTAGGGCAAGTAGTTTTTTCTTGCCGTGATGTACCTCTAACAAATATGCCGTTCTCCTCAAATGTCATATTTAACCTCCCTGTTGATTGTATGATGTTAATATATTATGGAACTTTATATTTCCATTATTTGCCTTATGTCTCAATGTATGTAATGATGTGACTTGAGAGTGCCAGAATTTATCTCCCAATGTAAAATCTAAAACATCACAAACGACATTATAATTAACCTTATCTAATTTAATTAAATCATATAATGTGTTGATTGCTTTATTAAGTAAATCCGTTTCATCTTTTCCTTCAAATAAATGAGGAAATCTTTTTTTCTGTTTATGTAGAAAATTAGATGCCACATTCTTTAGTGCAATTAATTGTTCAGGGTTTATATCATTATTAATAGGGGTATTGGATTTATTGCCATTGGTATATATTTTACTTATATTATTATTACTTAATAATGTTTGCGTATTCTGCATATAGGTCAAGGCATCTGTTCCTCTAGTAGATTCATCAACCCCTAGATTATTCTGCATATAGGGTATATCAGCATCTTGATTAACCCATAGGAAATTCTGCATAGGGGTAATACATCTTTTTATAAATCTTTCTGTGCCTTTCTCTAGTTCAATTTGAACATAAATAAACCCATAATCTCTTAATTCTGCAATATTTCTAGAAGCAGTATCTTTTGCAATATTTAGAACATTACTAAAATAAATATTCCTTTTTATACATGAACCATCATCTTCTAAACATGCCATAATTTCAGCATATATTAACTTAGAGGTTGCTTTTAATTTCTTATGATGTAATATTGTTTTTGGTATAATACCATAAAATCCACTTTTCATATTTTCTCCTATTTATTATCTGTGACACAATTACTGTAGTAAGCACACTCTTTACCTTCTTTGATTCTGCAAACCTTCCCTGCATACTCACTATCAATAATTTGATTAAGTTGCTTGTCAATCATAATACCCGAACATATAAAATTAGTATTATAATTTGCACAATTTTTTTTTACGGATGTTTGGATATCGTTTTTTTCTCTGTTCATCCTTAACATTATTATTCTCCTTGTTTTGAGGACATAAGTTTATTATAAATGGATATGGCATATTTACTCCAATGTTTTATAGGGACAACTAACTTCTTTTCTCCACCTAAGTTTTTATAAAAACCATTAGAAAGAGCCTCTTCTGTTTCTATATCATAGACATACTGCTTTGTAATATAACGAATAGTATGATATTTTGCAAGTGGGAATTTTTCTACGTTAATTGTCCAACTTCCCCCAGACATTCTAAGCTTACTAGATTCTTTTTCATACTTGGTTAAAACATGGTTATTAATATATACTCTTGGCATTCTCATATTGTCTCCTTTTTTAATACTTTTCTAGCTACTTCTCTTAAGTAGATAGGGTTACCTTGTTCTGAGCAACTAGCTATTTCTTCTAGTGCTTCGTGATACTTTTGATTTTCTTTTAGGATATGACTAATAATATCTTCATACATTGTCACTACCTCTATTCCAATCAAATAATATACCCTCTAATAAATCGGGGTTCATATTATTTATTAAGTGATATACAAAATTAAAAACATCTTTATGTTCTCCACTTAGCCCAATGGAATGTTTTTGTACCTCAGCTAATACTCTGTTTTTTTCTAGCATTATATCTCCTTATTTTCTAGTATTTCATAACATAACTCTTGAGGTATTTTACTACGCTCATAGTTACCTTTAAGACCTTGCGTACCTGTTCTACTACCCCTAGGTGCAGGTTCATGGTGACAATCTCTGTTACCATTGTGACACATACCTCTAGGAATCCATTCAAAGTCATTTGTAAACCAATCTGTTGGCTTCATTCTTGTGTCACTATAAGAGCAATAGGTTACAGTTTTTCTAAATGGAACAGATTTTATAACATCCAATTTCCTTAATTTACCTCTAGGATTTTCAATATAAAAATACTTCGGATTAAAGTGATCTATAATATCTAGAGTCTTTTGAACTATTTTTATACCTAGCTTTGCTTGTTCTGTTTTAGGGGTATTATCTTTGTGCCAATGTTTACCTATACTAGCCACAGAAAAGAACGTACAAGGGCAAGAAGCATGAATTATATCGGGTTTAAATGGTACTTTGTCCACATCAAACTCTAATATATCTGTGACATAATCAATCTTATCAAAGGCATTTATATCAGATGTAAATGTTTTATGTCCTAGGCTTTCAGCAACTTTGCTAAAAGACCTAGAACCTGCAAACAATTCTAATACATTCATGCTACAGCCCCCATATCATCAATTAATTTATAATCGTCAAATTCTGGCTGAATATTACAATTATCCATTATCGTTGCTTTTATACTACTAACAAAGGCATTTGCTGATTCTTCGCTATGAACCAAATTATGCTCAAAATAATTACTTATATGGTGTATAAATAAAGTTGGCAATACTATTTCTGAAAATTTATCAAACTTATTATTTGATAACTCTTCAACATGGTTAGTTATTAACTCATTCATTTTATCATTGAAACTTGTACAATCTTTTTGAAATTGATTTGTTTCTAGATACTTTTCTTTTTGTTTTTCTGTTAACATGTGTTCTCCTATTTAGTTAAGTCCTTAACTTTTTATTATTTCTTTTACAATAAACCCTTTTACACTTTGCGTATAGCTTGTCAGACCTAAGCAAGTTGGACAGGTTTCTTTTGTTTTACCATATGATGGAAAATCTTGATGTGTTAAAACATACTTCCTGTGTTTTGACTCCATTCTTCCCCCTGCACCATTAATTTGAAAAAGTAATTTTTCCCAACAGTTATTGCATTTTTTACAGTGCTTTATAACTTTGTCAGCTTTCTTACTTTCATATAGTAATATATTCTCTGACTTCACTATTCTGCCCCCTCGTCTATTCCTCTGAGTTCAATATTATAATCATTAGCTACTTTCTTAAGTAGTATCTCAGTATAATATTTCTTATCGCTAGTCATTTCTAATGTATAACCTTGAGTAAATAAATACTCTATAGCATCCATACATTCTTTCTTGCTTACCTTATTTAGCATTATCTTGTTCTCCTTATTTGATGGTTAAGTCTGAGAGCGTGAAATCTGTAAGTATCTACTTTCATTCTCTCAATATTTAAATCTGTTTTTAATTTAGCCACCCATATAATAAGTGCCATAAGTGTTAATAATAATATAATCTGCATAAGTTCTCCTATTGTTAGATATAAGTTATTAATAATATAAATGATAGTCAAGGAATATTAAAACCTTGGATTTATATAATCTTTCCAATGATGAATTAATTTTATTTGTTTATTAGTTGACTTGTTGCCAATCCTCATATTAATCTGCCATCTTTTATTATGTCGCTTATTCTTTACGTACATTATAACAGGGCTAGTCAAGCCGTTAGGCTGTTTAATCTCATGTACTAAAGCTACCCAATCTGCTCTAGATTTTTTTACATCAAATACCACGGAATCTATACTATCATATTGGTTAGATAATTTTACCTGTAGAGTAAACATCTTATTTTTTTCTTTGTCCTCTACTATAAAATCAACTCCATCATCATCAATTTCAACTTTGTGAGGATATAAACCCCTCTTTATTAGGTCAATTTTTGCAAAAGATTCTCCAATCATACCCTTTCTAAGACTATTCATTTATAACCCCCAAAAATAAATCGGTTCTATTACATACAATTTCTCTAGCAAGTTTTATACTTGTTAATAAATCATCCTTATCAAATTTATAACCCATGTCAATCATTAAATCGGGTTCATCCCAAGCCATATTATTAAAGACATCTGATGTAATAAGGTTTTCAATCTCTTTTAATGCCTCATTAACTATTTTTCTATTTTCTTTATCAATGTTTACCATTTTATACCTCTCTGTATATTGTTAAATATAATAACATAATCCAAAATAAACTAGGGAATACAATTTCTAAAAATCTCATTATAAAATAATGGTCAAATTTTAAAATCACGAAAAGTGATCCAGAAATAACCCCTAAAATAACCCCTATTAATTTATTCATTTGTTACCCCTTTTATTATTATATCTACTATTAATAAAATAAACATTATTATAATGAATGTTATCATTGTTTAACCCCTTGCAATTTTTCTACCTCCAAATATAGCTCGTTGTTTCTGTCGTAATCATCCCATTTATAATTATCTCTAAACTTGTTGGCATCTTCATATGAATCAAATAACCCATAGACCATTGAATCGCATGAATCCCAATTTGCAATTACTACGTATTTATTTTTCTTCATTTCATATTTTCCTTTCTAGTAAAATGTTTAAGTCCTTAACTTTTTCAAAGTTCATCTCTTGCAATGTTAAACTATCATCATCTAAATTAGGTTCTAAATTATAAACCTCTAAAATATATCTGTCCTCTGTGTTTATATCTCCATAAGCATAAATTGCTTTATCTATAGCCTTTTGCATTTCATTTGTTTTGCAATAAGTAAAAATTGTATGCCCTTTTATAAGTTTATGAGTATTTCTACATATTACAGGCTCAAAATATATTTTTACAGCAAAAATATTTAAAGAACCCTCCATGTATTCGTCATAATCATTTCTGTTAAAATGTCTGCTTTCGGGTTTTACATTTTTATATTCAGTGCGTAAATGGTCGCAATAATTATTAATTTCTTTTTCTGTTAGCATTTTTATAACTCCTTATCTATTAGCGAAAACATAACCATTACTAGTAATAAAATAGTCGTGTTTCATTGTGTGGTAATATTTATCATAATCAAAATAATGTATCAAGGGATTATCTTTGTCCATATAACAATCAATATCATTATCTGCTAGTTCATCGGTGAAGTCTTGCAATTCGTCATATTTACCCATTGAACAATCTTCAAAGTTATCAAAAGCCTCGTTTATATCTTCCCAATAAAAATTTTGGTTGTTCATAAACTCAAAAAATGCCTCTTGTTCATCCTCATCAAGTTCTAAATTTATTACATCAAATACCCTTGAATCAATAAAAGATTCTCCGACTAATTGGCTAGGAATATTTTCGTAATCTTGAAACATAAATTCAGGGCTGTATTCTTCAGCGTGTAATTTCTCACAGGCTGAGTAAAATTCCTTTTTAGATTTGTAATTTGTTAAATCTAGCCAAGCACCCTTTATATTTCCGCTGTTGTACTTTTCGTAAGTTCCTACATATACTTTCATTTTGTTTTCTCCTTTTATTAAAATTGTGAAAAATCGTATTTTGGTTTTGAAATAGTTAAGTCCTTAACTTTTTTTATCGGCTCAACTTTAGTAATTCTTTCTATGTGGTGTTTTTTGTTGCGTGTCCAATCTTCCACATTTCCATTTTTTAAGGTAAAAATATGTCTATTTACGCCGATTAAATAAGTCCCTAAATCTAAGTAATCAGCTACGTTATTTGGTGTTAATCCTCTCCCGAACATTTCTCTTACTTGGAATTTGTGACTTGTAATAATTTCATATTTGTAATTAAAATGTTTGCAAATATCATCAATATGATTTAATAAGAAAAAACCTTTTCCCTGTTTTCTATATCCTTTTTTAAAAAAATGTTTTTGCACTTTTTCAAATGGTTGATTAAATGCAATCGCCGAAGCAATAACAGTACAACAATTTGTATCATTTTTGTAAGCTGTTTTTGCAATATGTTTATATGTTTGTTCCACTGGTTTTTTCTCCTTTTATACCAAATATCCTTAATGGATTTCGGGGCTAGAAAAGTAACTAGCCCCTCGTCAGTTTGGGTTTATACTAGTCCTTTCTTTATATTGTCACATAATGCCATTACTGCCTCAACATCATACAATTCAACCTCTTTCTCCATTCCTTTACTGCCTGTATAGAGTCCCGCTGATTTCTTGCTTCTCATCCATTTCATTAATTCCTCTTCAAGGCTTAATTCTTCCGCTTTTGGCTTGGCAATCTTTACGACTCTAAAACTACCTAAATCAGACTCATTAAAATTGTCATAAATTCCCTCAACATTTTCAATCATTGGCATTGTGACCTTTTTTAATGTTACCGAATGCGTTTCTTGTTCATCTCCTAAAATGGTAAATTGTACAGGCTTTTCCTTAATTAGTGTCTGAACTTGTCGCTTAATGAAACGCTTAATATCTTCTTTCATTTCCTCGTCCCCATCTTTCATAATGGCGTCAAACTTATTTGTTAATTGGGTTTGATTGTTTTCATCTCTATGATGTAAATCTCTTTTGATTACATCCGTAACAATTTGAGATTTAGTCACCATTTCACACCCTAAAGACAGGGCATTATTTATCTCTTTTTTAGTAGGTTTTTTAACTGTGATTTTTGTATTTGTTTTTGACATCTTTTGTTCTCCTTGGAGCCTTCGGCTCGTTATGTTATTTAATTGACAAGTAGAACCTAGGGCTTAAATCGATGCGTGTCAACAAAAACTTTATTTAAATGTTTAAGTCCTTAACTATTTAAAACTATCCAATCACATAAAGGATTTTAAAAAAGCGATTATTTTTCACAAATGCAACAACTATTTACATTTTTTTTACATCTATTAAGAAAAAAATTCATTTTATGTAATTTTTTACTTGCTTTTGTCAAAAAGCTTTTAGGGGTGTCTAATTGATCCATAGAGCCCATATTCTAAGCGTTCATACATTTACATTAAAAACATTTCTTTTGGTGTTAGAAGTACCAAAGAAAGCGTTTACCCTCGTGAAAATCATTCAATTTTACCTAAAACCAACTAAGCATCAATTAAGTTATCTCCATAGTAAAGAGTAACCAATAAAACAAGTAAATTCTATTCAAGATGTAAAGATTTAATTGGGGTGTTTTGTCGTTTGTCAATAGTTAATTTGATTTTAATTTGTGTAACCATAAGCCACCCACAAAAGCAACAAAAAAGATTTATTTATTTTTTACTTGACTTTAGGCGATCCGTTCCAATTTTATTTTTATTTTTTACTTGACTTATATTAGGGTAAGGGCGTATATTTCGAATATTTATAAGGTGCATAGCCATTCCCCATAAATTATTGCATAACAAACACTTAGAGCCCACTTTATAAAAAAAATCTCAAAAGAAAGTCCTTTAAAAGCTAACGCTTTTATGTTATGTATTGTATAGTAGTATTAGTGCCTTATCTGGATTTAGGTTAAATCTCTTGTATAAAAATAAGAAAGTCCGTAGAATATACCATTATTTAAGGAATTTATTATGAGTGTTACATTACCAGCCAAGTGGAAACCAGAAAAATCGTTAGCTATTGATATGCTTGTATCGTCACCTGAGACATCTATACAGGAGGTTGCAGATAAAGCTGGGGTTACAAAAGCTACTATACATAATTGGCTTAAAGATCCTGAGTTTGTAGAAATTTTTTATCAAAAATATATGGTTACTTTTGGCTCTAAATTACCAACTGTACTAAATAGTATGATACGAGAAGCTGAAGCTGGGAATGTTCAAGCTGGTAGGCTAGTATTAGAACATTCAGGTAAACTTATTAAAAGAGTTGAGGTTAATAATCATAAAAGCCCATTTGAAAAATTTTTGAGTACTCAAGTGCCAGAGGATGCTGATATATTTGATGATGTAGAGATACTGCCCCAAAGACCAGTTGTTCCCTTAAAGCCTGTTAAGATAACTCCACAACAGGAAAGACAAGAAATAAAAAAGAACTTAAAAAAGAATAAGAAACGAAGAGAAGCTAGAAGGTGGAGAGAAAGAGCTGAGGCTGTAGGTTTTAGTCCACCTAAACAAGGTAGGCAAACCCCTGCCCAGCGTAAAGAATGGCAGGAAAAAATAATAAAAAGAGAAAAAGCACTAGGAGTGGAGTCTCTTTAAAAAAGATTTCGTATCGTATGATTTACATTCTGGGCATTCTTGTTCTCTATCAGCCTCAACGGCTAATACTTCCCATGTCCACTTGCACACAATGCATATACAGCTTAATAAATTAAAATTGTTCATATAAATATACTATCGTCTATTTCCATTGATTCAGGGACTAGTTGACAGTAGCAGTTGTCTTTGCAAATACTCCATCCAGATCCTGGCAAACCTCTTTTTTCCCAATTCTCCCAAGTATCAATCTCACCTGCTACACCCTGACAGTCATCACAAATATTTTTAGATACTGCAATCCATCTTAAGCCTTCCCCCATTTCTCCCGATCTGCGGAATGCTTGATTAATTCCTCCAACAACTCCTCGTTTGATTGAATTTCGAAGCTCTCCAAAGATTCTACCATTGGACATAAAGTCTTGCTCAAGAACCCTAATAATTGATTGTTCATCAAGACCACTTCTTCTAAGCCTTTCAATTTGTTGTCTAAATCTTTGATTGAATATTCTTGTGTCGTAAGACATTCCAGAAGCAATTTCAGCAAGTAATCTTCTATCTTTTCCATCTAACTCAGTTCCTTCTTTTGCCATAATCTACCCTTGTGCCTTTATATAATACAATAATTTATTTTTTAAGTGCTTTTTCAATACTCTTAATAAAGTTTTTTTGAATTTCTTTTTTATTCTTTATTGTAACAGAAATAAAAGGTCTTGCTTCTATTTTTATGTTAGGAATCATAGATTTTTTATCAGTTGTAAACCCATCGTGATGCAGTTTTCCATATGATAACATTTCTAAAGAATCTTTATTTGTCTTTATACTTTTATACAAAGCACCAGATGCTTTCAAAGCTGGAGTTGGTCTTTGTAGTCTTTTTATCTTTCTTACTCTTGTTTGTGTGGATAGCTTAGTGAGTTGCCCGTACATTTTTTCCTTAGACAGTTCGGAAGAGCTCGC
>Ga0187218_1000819_pt1 | contig 9786 bp, 11 predicted proteins | sample 14SPOviralmetaG_FD_130167 | JGI IMG/M metagenome (GOLD analysis project Ga0187218, IMG submission 130167) | Marine viral communities from the oligotrophic San Pedro Time Series (SPOT) site, San Pedro Channel, CA, USA - 14 SPOT_SRF_2010-08-11... | ecosystem: Environmental > Aquatic > Marine >...
AGGATCTCACTTTTTTACGAGAGTCCCATTCGGGTGAGAATGTTTCAGAAGGTTCTGCTTACACCTTAGTGGGGGGCCACAAATGGCTACAGTCCCAAAATTCTATCATCTACCTCTGGTGCCCCTCGCCCATCTACACTCTACCTCAGGTGCCTTCCGTGCTATGTCTTGAAAGGTTTGTTAGGTGTGAATGGGAGTGTGAGTGGGTTTTTTATGAGTTAACAGTTGTTAAAAAATACATCCTCTGACTTGGCACCCTTGGCCGTTGCCTTCTGAATAAATCGGGCCCTGGCGGTGCGCTTGAACTCTCGGCGGGCGGGGAGTAGGCGGCAAAAATTGGGGTAGGCGGCAAAAATTAGCGGCAAAATTGGACGGTCATCACTCGTATGGTCTATTTTATTGAATGTTCACTGGCCGGACCTATATTCTGTATTGTTATTTTTCGTTTTTTTCCGGTTTTTGATTGGTGGGTTGCAGTTTTTGCCGCTAAATTTTGCCGCCAAATCGATAATTTTGCCGCCTGGTTAATTTGACTTAAGGGTTAACTCACTTTTCTCTATTCTTTAAGTTAAATTAGGCGGCAAAAATAGGCGGCAAAATAGGCGGCAAATGAGAAACTAGCTAAAATCCCAGGTCAAAAAAAAAAAAACTTTCGTCTCCCAATATACAAAACTAATTCCGCTCTTGCCGCCCCTCTTGCCGCCACATTTTGCCGCCTGGCCTCTCACTGCCCATGGATGGGGGTCGGCTCTCAATGTTGCTCCCACTATTCAGGGCTGGGGGTCGGCTCTCGCTATTGCTCCCACTATATAGGGCTGGGGGTCGGCTCTCAATGTTGCTCCCACTATTCAGGGCTGGGGGGTCGGCTCTCGCTATTACTCTCACTGCCCAGGGATGGGGGGCAGGGATGCTAAACTCTCGCGGGTGGGCAGGGGTCTTGAAAGTGTTAGTTCTGAGTCCCAATAACCAGGGGGCTAGAACCGAAATCTAGTTAAGTATAATTTTTAGTTAGAACCGAAATCTAGTTAAGTATAATTTTTAGTTAGAACCGAAATCTAGTTAAGTATAATTTTTAGTTAATTTTCCGGGTTTCAGGCCAGCACTTTTGTCGCTATGGGAGTTTATTTTGGGTCGTACTTCAGTACTAGTAGCACTGTACTAGGTCAGATACATGTAAGACCGACAGGAAATACTGCTGCCCCTGGGGTGCATAGGCCTTGCGCAGAGCCAGTTCGTTCCAGTATAGAGCCGTGAACCTCATCTTCAGCCATTTCCGAGCGCGCTGCCACAGTCGCAGGCCCTTGGTGGCCCAGATCCGCTTGACTTTGCCACTACGGTAGCTCTTCAGCACGTCCATCTTGTGGCGCATCTTCATGTCCCAGATCGAAGGCAGCACCCAGTCGACATGGTCAGGTACCAGACCGCGTTCAGGAGCTCTAAGCAAAGGCCACGGTTCTTTCTCTGGGTTGTTCAGCTCGAATGGAACGCCGGTCACCTTGCACTTCCCGAGCTGCAGACAGCCTGTTTGGTAGACGAAGTAGTCCTGGCCAGTGGAAAACGCGAACTCGTCCACAAACTCTTCAAATGTCATTTGGAAGTGCAACTGGCAGTAGTAGAGCCGAGTCAGCGGTTTCGGGCCTCGTAGTTTGTGGTACGCTGCCACAATTTTCGGGTGGTCGTCATACAGCTTGTCGGTCTCGAGTCCAAAGACAAGTGGCAGCGAAAGTGAGCTGAGTTGTTTCTGCAGCTGTAGGTACTGCGCAGCCAGGTGCTGGCGAATGTCGGAGACTGGCTTTGTGACAAGCATCGGTTTGCAGAAGTGCGGCGATTCTAGGCAGAAGGCGCATATACTCTCTTGGCAGGGTGTGTCATGGGCGTGGTAGGTGATAAGCGGTGGTGCTACGTAGCAGTCACACTGGTCGCAGAGGCGGAGCTGAGAATCGAGACACCATCGGAGAGGCATTTTGGGCGGGAAATTTGAATGAAAAAGCGAGCAGCCGTTAACAAAATTAAAAAATCCTTGCAATGGTGTTCACCCTTCGCCACACCAAGCACCGCGCCTTCGAGCTGGACCTGCCCCTCACAAACAAGTACACACATGAGGTACTCATGCTTGCCATCCAAGAGTCACTCTCCCTGGCCGAGCTGCTCGAAATAACCGCGGACATCAAAATCCTCGACCAGGACCACTTCGACATCTGCGCTGCTCTGGCTGCAGACCTCCTCGAAGACGGTCTGCACGTCTACACCACACTGCAACTGGACGTAAAAACCGACGAATCTGTCGATGAAGAAGAAATACGCCTTGCCTTGGAGGTTGCGTTTCAAACGTATGGCTCGGTTGTTTACCCTGAACACCCCTTTGAGGTAAAGGCATACAACATGGGCAGACCTATCTCAGAGCGGTGCATGCTGTTTGACGAAGACAAGAAGACGTGCAAACTGTTTGGAAAGCGCATTGAGTACGTCACACCGCCTGTGTCACCGCTCATGACGCCGCCAAAACAGCGCAAGCACAAGAAGCAACGTGTCTGCATGGGCTTTTGAAGTTTTTGTGGAAGTTTTTAAGTCCTTAGTAAGATCAAAAACTTCGAGACACCAGAACAAATAGAATTTCCCGCCCAAACCAAAAAATGTCGTCAATCATGCGCGCTACCTCCGAGTTCAACTTCGCTGCCTTCACTGTCGACCCCAATGCAGTACCTACCAAGCACGGCAGAGGTGTCTTTCTGAACACCGTCTACAAGGAAAATGGCACCTACCAACGCGTAAAAATGCAAACACCACTACTCAAGGCGCCTTTTGGGCTCAGCACATGGTCGAACGAAGGTGAGGCAGACAAGCATACTCTCTCTCTCAATTTGGCCCCTTGCGACGGGAACGATGAAGCTGTTCGCGAATTTTACGAGTGGCTCGAGAGGCTCGACGCTGTGATTGTGCAGCATATCTTCGAGCATCAAGGTGAGCTGTTTCCACAAGTCAAGGCTCGCGGTCAAAAAATGAGTCGGGACACCATTCGTCAGCTTTACTCTGGTTACGTCAAACCACCTGCCGACCCGACATACCCAGCTACCACAAGAGTCAAGGTTCAAGAGTACTTTGGGAAGTCACCAGCGATTTTCAACCAGCAAAAGGAAAGGGTTGGGATGGAGGCGATTCAAAAGGGCGCGAAAGTGATTGGAATCGTCGAGCTTGGTTCGATCTGGTTGTCTCCCACTCAAATCACTGCCTCTCTCAGACTGGTTCAGCTTCAAGTGGTTCAAGAGCCGGTGTTTGAGGCAAATGAGGAAGATGTGTTCATGTTTGACGAACAGTTTCAAGACTGAACAAAAAGCTGAACCACATGAAGCTTGCCTCTCTCTCTTTCATGGCCGCCACTCACGTACTCACGTTCTGGTCAGACAACCAACCCTCTCCTCCAGTCGACCCTTGTAATACTTACTTAGCATGCGTAGAAAATCACATAATACGCGCAGTTGGTGCATTTGAAGAAAAAACAGACCATCTACGGTTCAAGAGCCTTTGGTTCTCACCCAGTGCAACATTTGAGGAAAAAGAAGATGTAATGGACCTCATTCTCAAAGACAAGTTTATTTTACCCGAGCTACCAGAACTTAAAAGACAGAACGCCCAGGCTTACCTAGACTACCTCTATCATGCAGACGAGGGTGGCGAAGAGGATTTTGACGGGGATGGGGGTTAAAAGAATGCATCTTGCTGGCCAATGATCAATTTGATCGAGTCCTTTATGACCAATGCATTTTCAGCGTCAAACACTTCACTCTTTTCAACCCTTGTACAGTAGAGCTCAAGTAATTCGTGTAGTTTCTTTTCGAGCTTTCTTGCCTTTCTTGGATTATCTCTAGGAATTCCCGTATCTTCGAAGCAGATCAACCCTTCAAGAGTGCCGAGCGTAATTTTGTGATCCAAAAGTCTTCTTTTTGTAGTGCACATACCAGTTTTGAATCGTTTTGAATTTGGTACAAGTTCGATTGCATACAAATGAACTGTTGGTAGTTGTTGGTCTTCTCTATTTCTTTTACTTCGTGCGCGATTTCCTTCTTTGAAGTCCTCGTTGTCTCTGTGTTTTTCGCGGTACTTGGCATCTGAAGCACGACGGTCGTACGCCATTGGAACAATTAGAATAGAGAACAATATGAATAGTCTTTAAAGTTTTTATTGAGTTCCTAGTACAGTCCTAAATTTTTTCCCGCCAAAATGCGTCTGGAGTTCAAAAAAATAAAAGCCAAAAGAAAAGCAATGCCTTCCACCCCCCCTACTCTCACATTGAACGAAGTGGCCGACACAACACATATACCTCTACTACTCTCCCAACCAACTACATACTTCTCTTATGGCGACGATACTACACTGCGACCTGATGTGCAAAAAACTCTGTACTGGATAAACGCACTTAAAAATGGCCCCGTCGCAACCGATTACACCTCACACCACCCCTTTCAACGACTGCAAACCCATCGAACTGGCCATTGGGCCCCATCCTTTGTCACAGTTCGTGGCTCTATACGCACCATCCTCTGCTCGAGCCTCTACCATGACATCGATATCGTGAACTGTCAGCCTTCAATCCTTCTTTTCCTCGCTCGTCGTCACGGGGTCAAAGTCGAAGCGCTCGAGAGCTACATCAACGACCGAGATGCAGCAATTCAACAGGTCATGCGTGAACTTCAGGGTAGCAAAGCAGAAGCCAAGAAGGCAATAATTGCCACACTCAACAGCTCGAGAAATCAACATCCAGAGTCTTTGTTTTTACGAAATATTTTTTCTGATGCGAAGAAGTTGCAGGATTTGTTTTGGGGACTGGATGAATATGCAGAGATTCGCGAGTTTGTCAAGAAGCGCAAAGATTGGAATTGGAAGGGAAGTCTTATATCTCACATTTTCCAGTCGGTGGAGAGGCAGATCATTCTGAAGGCTTACGAATTCCTCATCTCACATGGTCATACTGTCGCAGCGCTTATTTACGATGGACTTCTCCTCAAACGCCAACCTGGGATGGACATTGGTCAGGTTTTACGTGCTTTGGAAGCTGCAGTTGCAGATGTGTGCCCTGTTCGTTTTTCGGAGAAATCATGGGACCTTGAAACAGCGCTACAATCTTTGCCTGTCCAGGAAGTCGAAGAGCCACAGGAAGGAAGCTATGAACACTGGCTAGGGATTAACAAACATGTTCAAGTCATGGATTTACTGGTCGACCCCTCTGGTTCAGTTTGTTCCCTTTCTTTCAGTGCATTCAAAGACTTCAACGTCCAGTACAAAGACCACACCAAAAATTGGCTTGAAGATCCGCAGCGCCCTCGCTACGAACGCTACGCTCGAATTCCTCCAACTGTTTATGTACCACCAACGACCCTCAAAGTGTGGACACCCTACCTCGAGCAAGCTGTGCACGGTCACGATGAAACAGTTCTGGACATGTTCAAGAAGCACATCTTTGCGCTCAGCGGCGACTCTGCGGAGCATGCAAAGTACATCCTGGTCGCCCTCAAAAATGCCTACCTCCACCCTGAAAACAAGGCGCCTTGCATTATCTTTTACGGCAAACCTGGGTGCGGCAAATCCTTCTTCTTCGACCTCATACTCGGTTCCCTCTTCCCCGATAACGTGGTTACTGCGACACGAATCAGAGATGCAGTCGGAAACTACTCGGGCACGATGCTGTTACGCGGTACTCAAGTGGTGGTAAACGAATGGAACGGTCTTGAACACAAAAACTTTGAGGACCAGCTCAAGCAGCTCATCACTGAGACGCAGATGAGTTATGAACAGAAGAACATCAAAACATTCACTGCGCCTTCCTTCCACCGAGTTTGGGCGTCGACCAATGAAGTGGCTAACCTGCCTTGTGGAGAAGAGGATCGGCGCTACGTTCTTATGGAATGCTCTGACACCTTCATCAAGGACTTCGAGTTTTTTGCCGAGTATAAGCACCGATTGCAGACGCATAACGGTATCCAAACTGTGCTTTCCTTCATCCTTGGCGACGACATACCAAGCCCGCTCAACCTGCACAATCACCCCCTTCCGTCGCGAACGGATGTCCAAGCGGCTCTGCAGTATAGCAACACTCCGCCCATGACTTTACTCATGTATGAGATCCTCGGCAAACAAGACATGAGCAAGGAGGTCCGATTGCCTGCGAAATTTGGTTGGTGGGTCGAGCAAGCCGACTTGTATGGCATCCAAATACCAAACTTGCGCTTCTGTTGGAAAAGGTTGAAGAAGCCAGGAGGTGGATTTCAGTACTTGGCGACAAATGGTCAGTTTTGCCTCATTGCTTCGAAGTCACATTGGCGACAAGAATTCGAGAAGAACAACATGGATCCCCTTGAGGAATGTCAATTCGAGGAGTTTCCACCTCAGTTTTGAGTTGTTTTAGTGGTAGCTCCAGCCTTGGAGACTGTTGAGCACCTGTAAAAGTTAAAAAATAAAGAAGTTTCGTGTAAAATTCCAGTAAAAACAGTCCAAAAAAGTGTAAAAAGTGAAAAAAATGAAGAAATTTTAGTCCTTCTAGAAGGGTGATCGGGATCGGAACGGGATAGGAAACTTCCGAGAAACTTCCACCTTACTTCCTTACTCGTTCCGATCCCGATCATGTTTCTACCACAACGTAAATTTACTCTCTTTTTACACTTTTTACACTTTTTATTACATATATATACATATACCATTAATAAACAACAACTAACCCCCTTAATAAAACAAGGAAAAAGACCCAAAAATAAAACCCCCAACTCTGGATAGTGTGAGAACCCCCCATTATGAGAGTTTAGCATCCCCGAGATTGCAATCTCCCGCCGTTTTTTGAAGAATGGAGTCCTCCTCCCAGCCATACCCCAAGCAGACCAAGGAACACATCGAGAAGAAGGTGCAGGCATACAAGGAAGCTGTGGAACGTCGTCGTCAGCAGCAGATGCAGAGTACGCGCATACAAACGGAGTTGGAACAGGAGAACAAGACCCTGAAAAAAGACCTGTCCTTTGTTGTGAACCACTTGCAACACTTGCAGTATGAGGTGCAGTCTGCCCGGCAAACCCTTTCCACCGAGATGGAGCGCGCTGAACGGTTAAACGGTTTCATCTCGTCTCTGATCGATTACACGAAACAAACGGATGTGTTTGAGTTCCCCAGCGATGTAATTGTGGACGCGGTCGAGACCGATGAGGAAAACGAACCGATCGCGAGGCATAAGAAAAAACGAACTTAAATGTCAATCATGGAAGACGGGTACTCCCCTGACTCGCTACTCTCGTCACTACTCGTTTCATACTCTGAGTCGTCCTTCAAGTCGCTGTAATGTACAGCTCGCGTAGTTTCATATATATCGCGTACTGCGTCGAGTCTAAGGTAGAACTGAGCTGTGCCGTCGTAAATGGAGCCAAGGTAGAGCCGGTTGATGTAGTGGTAAAAGCGGCGCGTACGTTCGCCGTTGGAGATCATGATGGATCTGCACCGTTCAAGGTAGTACTTGCCGATCACCTCCTCAATCCCCACTTGCAACCCACCGATTTTGCGTACAGCTGCCAGCAGGTATTTGCGCGTTCTGTCTGCGTTGCGGGCGGGTCGGTGGAGGAAGGACAGGTACTGCATACCGCGGGGAAGGGGAATGTGTTCGAGGTAGGCGGATACAATGCGGAGGAGCTCGCATTGAGGGTGGTTGTCGATGAAGTAGTTCAGGCCACGCGCTGTACCGTGCTCCTCCACCCACGCATCGATGAGGTCGGTGTACTCGTTGGATTGGCGGTAGGGAACTTGAAAGTTTTGTATGGCTTGAATGTCCCTTGAAAGTAATAAATCAAGGAGCATAGGTCCCAATGGAATGGGCCAATTTTTCGGACCACGACCCCTAGGAGTTATGTGCAGTGGGGAATTCTGCAGTTTTTTCTACAAAAAAATAAAATATTTTCTATAAAATAAAAAACATAGTGCCAATGGAAGAACGCAGTGGTGCTACCGACCCAACGAAGAAACGCGTTCTCACCGAGGAACAACTCGCAAACCTTGCAAAGGCCAGAGAAAAGGCTTTGGAAGTGCGCCGCGCCAAAGCAGCTGCAAAGAAGGAGGAAGCTGCAAAGGCCGAGCAAGCAGCTTCGGAGGCAGTAAACCAACGAGAGCCAGAGCCTGAGCCAGAACCTGAGGTAGAACCCGAGCCAGTGCAGAGTGCAGAGCCTCCCAAACAGAGCTTCCAGTTCACCGACGAACACAACCAATATATCCAAGCAGAGGTGGAGCGCCAGTTGCAAAAAATGAAACCCATTCCAAAGCCAGATCCACCTGAAGAAAGGATGCCCCTCAAAGAACCTAAAGTCATTCAACGCAACAAGAAAAAGGTTAGGTATGTGGTCGAGGACAGCGACTCAGAGTCCGACGAGGGGGACGTAATCCTGGTGAAAAAGACCAAGACAGTCAAGCGCAACGTTCATCGGCCAAACCGAATGGCGACCCACCTCAGCAGCATGACACCTACGCACACAAACCCCTTCCATTTCAACCAGCACCGACTTTAATATTGTGTAAAAGAAAATGCCTCCACAGCTCAAAGTAAGCGATTTGGTTGAGTTTCGAGATGCAGGCTGTGTGAGGTACGGTGAAATATGCAACACCTCGGGTGGCAAGGTGTTTGTGACGCCAATGGAGGAAATAGAGCACAATCATTTTTCATACACTCGACTGATTTGGGAGCTCGACCCAAAGACTGTAAAACGCAGCACCCGCACCTATGATGGGTGGATGTTGGTGGAAGCGTGGCATTTTTTTGGATTTTTTTTTAAGTCATACGATGAGTTAATTCCATTGGAGTATATGAGTGATAGTGACGAAATAGAACAATATGAATAGAACAAAAAGAATAAAAAAATGTCCTTCGTTGCAGCCACTGCTCGTGTCACCACCTTTCAGCATACCATTGAAGCACTCAGTGCTGTCCTCAACGACATAGTCTTGTATATAGACTCAACTGGCCTCTACATCGGCACATTTGATGCGAAAAACACCTGCCTTGTAAATGTCACACTTGAAGCCGCAAAATTTGACACATTCGAGCTAAGCACACCGCACAACCTGGGTATCAACCTTCAGTGTCTGCTCAAAGTTCTCAAGACAATCAAACTGGCAACCGAGGTAACACTCGTCAACTCAGGCACTGCCTCCACTCTGGAGATTCGCGCAAAACTGAAGAACCACACTGTCATCCACAAACTTGCAACTCTTGAGTTGGACAAACCATTTGTTACCCCGCCAGTAAAGAATTTTGATGTCATTGCAAAGATTTCGAGCCCATTGCTGTACACAACCATTCGCACTATGTCTCAAGTCGCGGAAATTATGGAGTTGTACGCCTCTCAAGCTGGTTCACCAAGCAAAAAATTTGAGATTCGTGCCAAAGGAAGTTTCTCGGACCAATATATCTTGTTTGAACCGAGTGAGAACTTTGATTTACTCCAACACCGCAACCAATCGGCGATTCTTGGAAAGTTCAACCTCAAAACCGCGGCAAAATACACAAAAGGCGCGAATTTGTCGAAGATGGTTCGCTTGAGTGTGAGCCAAGAATTTCCGTTGAACCTCATCTACGCGACAGACCTTGGCACTGTTTCATACTGCATTGCTGCGGAATAAAATATGCGCTAAAAGAAAAAGATGCCACCCAACCGAGATCCAAAATCAGGGCGATTTACCAGCGGATTTGCCCAAATAGCAGCAAAAACTACCTATCTTCGAGGGTTTCCAAATGAGCAAAATGGCTTTGCCAAAATAGGGGGAAAT
>Ga0187218_1000823_pt1 | contig 9772 bp, 24 predicted proteins | sample 14SPOviralmetaG_FD_130167 | JGI IMG/M metagenome (GOLD analysis project Ga0187218, IMG submission 130167) | Marine viral communities from the oligotrophic San Pedro Time Series (SPOT) site, San Pedro Channel, CA, USA - 14 SPOT_SRF_2010-08-11... | ecosystem: Environmental > Aquatic > Marine >...
AATGTTTTAAATATTGATGGAAAAGAATTTAAGCTAGAAGATTTAGATGAAAATCAAAAATATTATTATATGCAGATACAGTTAACAGATAAAAAGGCTAGTGATTTAAAATTAGAATTAGACCAAATTACAGGGTCAAATTTATTTTTCAAAGACCAATTAGCTAAGTCATTAATGACCAAAGAGAAAGCAGAAAAATAGGTGTAGATGTTTAAATGTCTTGTAATGATTTGTAGTTTAATTGATCCTAATAAATGTATGCAATTAGAAGATATACAAGACATTTACAAAGTAGAAGAACAATGTGTGGCAAGAGCGATCGAGATAGCAAGACAAGTTCCTTATTATTATCCAGAATATAGAGCGAAAAAATATAAATGTAAAAAGCTGAATAAAGGGCAATTAACATGAATAAAACACCTATTGATATGACTGCTGCAACAACTGCAGGTGCTTCTTTATTTGGTATGTTGCCAGAACTTGCAGCTTTAATTGGTTCAGTATTATCCATTATATGGTTCTGCATTCGCATTTATGAAACAGAAACAGTAAAAAAATTTTTAGGAAAATAATGGAGAACTATCATCGACCCGGTAACCATATCATTAGCCGTAGGTGTGGCATCAAAAGCATTTAGCGCAATCAAACAAGGATTTGCAGTTGGTAGGGATATTGAACAAATGTCTGGAGATTTGTCACGTTGGATGGGTGCAGTTTCAGATGTTGATAATGCTGAAAAGCAAGCAAAAAATCCACCATTATTTAAAAAGCTATTTGATAAAGGTTCAATTGAGCAAGCTGCTATTCAATCATTTACTGCTAAAAAGAAATTAGAAGAACAGAGATATGAATTAAAAATGTTTCTAAATATGACCTATGGGCCGCAAGCGTATGCTGATTTATTAGCAATGGAGGGTCAGATCAGAAAAGACAGACAAGAAATGGTGTATAAACAACAAAAGATGCGCCAACAAATATTTGATATTATTGGTTGGGTTTTTGTTTCAGTTATTGTTTTTGGTTTTTTTGGGTTAATTGCAATGATTTGGGCAGATAGAGCAAAAGCAATAGAACCATTTAATACACAAAATAATTTTATTATTAGAGAATATAATGACTAAGTATATGGTAATTTTACCATTAACTTTATCTATGTTATGTAATACAGATATTTCATTTGCAGAAGCTTATAAATTCACTCCTAAAGATTACACTAAGCAACAGAAAATATGGCAGAATAAAGTCAAAGAACCTAAATATACAACTTGTAGATTAAAGAAAAGAATTAAGTCACAAATTACAGGGAAACAAGCGTGTATTTATTTAGGTGGCAATAGAACATATGAAATGATGATTGAAACGTGGTGTCCTAAACAATATAAATGTATTTATAACCCAAATAGTGAAGAACCTAATATTGACAAAGTTATGGAAAGTTTAAGAAGCATTGGAAAATAATAAAAAAATAGTATCAGCTAATATTGGTGATAATTCATTTGAGTTAATACTAAGAATATTAGGTAATGAATTTATAGCAATAAAAATAGGATCGACTAATTTTAGTGGTAAATTAATTGCAGGTGGTATTTTGTTATTATTCTTTACATTTATAATAATGGAAATATTTGGTATAAATCAAATGATTGGAATACCAGTTGGAAACTAAATCACCTTGCATTGGAGTATGTAAGTTAGATAAAAATAAAATATGTATAGGATGTAAACGATCTATAAAAGAAATAATGGAAGCATTTAATGGAAGTCGCTGAAACCACCAAAGGTTTAATTGGTGAATATATATGTGCAAGTGCTTTATTAGAATTAGGGTGGAAAGTAAGTATGGCGCAACAAAATAGCGTTGACTTGATAGCGTGGAAAGATAATGAATATTTAAGGGTGCAAGTTAAATCATCAACACTAAGATTAGAAAAAAGTAGAATTACAAAAATATATCATTTTAATAATGGTAGTGGCAGAAAAAAACATATTAAAGGTATAGAGAGTTATGATATATTGGCACATGTTGGGATCGATAATCGCAGATGCGTATTCAATGCAACTGAACAGATACAAACATTGTCAAAAAGGTACAGAAAAGAATACTTTGAAAATAATGATATTGAATATTTTTCGTTTCAAAAAGCATTACAAATTGTCAGACAAAGGAGAAAAACATGAGGTGGGAAAACTATCCTAATTTTTCAGAAAAAGAACTAGCTTGTACATTTACAGGTCGATGTTTTATGACAGAACATTTTATGGGCAAACTACAAGAATTAAGAGTTGCCTATGGTAAACCATTAATTATTACTAGTGGGTTTCGTGATCCAAAACATCCCATAGAAGCACAAAAGAAAAGACCGGGTGTTCATACTAGGGGATTAGCAGTTGACATTGCTTGTGATGGACAAGAAGCGTTTAAAATAATGAAATTAGCAATTAATCTAGGTTTTTTAGGCATAGGGATTAAACAAAAAGCATCTGGTAGGTTCATACACCTAGACACCTTTGACCAAGAGCCTAGACCCAACATATGGAGTTATTGATATGATACAAGCATTATTGCCATTATTACAACCTGCAATGTCTAAAGTTTTAGATATGATACCAGACCCAAAAGCTAAAGAAAAAGCTAAGATGGAAATGGAGAAATCAGTACAAAAAGCAGAGGGTTCATTTAGAGATTTTGTTGTTGCCTATGAGGGTCGTGGAGATCAAGTTCATCCAATAATACAAATATTAAGAGGGTCAGTTAGACCTGTATTAACTTATTTATTAGCAGGTGCTTTTATATATGGTTTTTTAACTAGGAATGTTGAACCAGACACAATGGAAATGTTATGGCAATTAAACTTATTAAGTATGGGTTTTTGGTATGGCGAAAGAGCAGCCAAGAATTTAGGATTGAATTTTAGTAAAAAAAAGGAGTGATAAATGCCTTTAAATTTTAGAATATTTACATTTTTTAATAATATTAGTAATTATTTTTATAGAAAATACGTTGAAGATTTGAAAAGAAGTAGGAAAAAATATGACAGAATGGGAAAGACTTTTGACAGAGTGGGATAAAGAAAACAAAAAAGAAACTGTTTTCAAAGATGGTGTTGGTGCAGAATGGTTAGAACCATTAAAACATTGCATGCCCAGATGTCCTAGATGTCAAGGAACTTTACAAACTGTTAATGTAAATGGACATGAACAATGTGTATTATGTCATCAAGTAATTGAAGATTGTTGTCAAGGATCACCTCGTTAAATCTTTTCTTTTGTATCTAACACCATCTCTGGCAGAACCAATTTTCCTTTTGTAATTACTAGGTGCTTCAGACATAATACTTGATAAATCAGATACACCAAAGTTCACTTCTGGTGATTTTGGTTTGTAACCCTTTACACCTATTTCTAATTCATATTCCTTTATTGCTTTTGGACAATCTTCAAAAACTGATCCATCACCTAATTCAGTTTGTGATATTGGTTTAAGTTTCATTTCTTTTTGTATTTTTCTAATATTTGCATCACTAGAATTAGCTTCCCCACGACAATCAGAACACATTGTAGGTTTAACTCTAAATTGTTTTGTTTGTCTTAATGGCGCATCACATTTAAAACATATGCTAAATTTAGCGTGATCTGATCTAATCTTTTCTTTGCTTCTTCTGATCTTGTTCTTTTCTTCTAACTTCATTAATTATTTCTAACCTTTCATCAAAACATTCCACATGATACACATCACCTTTAATATCGCAAACAAATATCTGATTATCTAGATCAATACCAATCTCACAAAAAACACATTTTTCAATACGCTTATTTTTTATCCCAAAGATATTTGTCTGTTTGTTTTTGGTTCTTCTCTTTTTCGACAAACTCACCACCTAGCCCAGTATAACCACCAATATCGACCCAACTATCAATTTTATTTGGAGAATATATTAATCTGGCAACCTTTAACAGAATTAAACAAAGAACCACTTGATATACAGTTATTTTTATTCCAAAAACAACAGACCATAATTCAGCAATTCTTTGATGGTTTTGATGTGCATCACCATAATCTTTAGCACGATCACCATTAATTAATTCCATTGCAGATTTTAAAATATCATCTCTATTCATTAAAATGGTATTTCATCATCTAAAGCATTATTGTCAGCTATTGTAGTTGTGCTAGTCATAGTTTGACCATCTGCATTTTTAGGCGATGCGCCAAAATCAAGATTATTAACTCTTAATGTTAATGCAGTTTTATTAACTCCATCTTTTTCATATTCCCTTGTGGATATTTCACCATCAACAAATACTTGTTGACCTTTTTGTAAATACTGAACTAATGCTTCACCTTGTTTTCCCCAGATGGCACAATCAATCCACAAAGTCTTTTTGTTATCACCATAGCCAACATTTGATCCTATGGAAAAATTGCAGACTTTATAATCACCAACTTCTTTAAGTTCAGCATCTCTTGGCAATCTGCCACTAAAATTACAACTATTCATTAATTTAACTCCTGTTTTCTTGTTGTGAATAATTCAAGTTCTGCATCAGTTGTTTGCTTGCCTTTTGCAGAATAGTTTTTAACCCAATATGCATTGACTTCTTTGGCAGTCATACATTTGGATAAATCTTCTTTTAATTTAGATAAAGGGGGAACACTAACGTGGGAGGAATTGCTAGTGTTCCCAGAGGTCGTAGGGCTATGAGAAACAAGGGGAGAAACCTTACGACCCCTAAGTGAACTGTTTCCATCATCATCTGTTGATCTAAGCCCAAACATCGTCATTAAAGCATATCTTCTTAAATACGACAAGCATGAACCATAGGACTGGTACGTTTCTTTCTCTGTATTTAATTCCATAACGCTTTCAAAATATTCACCACTTTCTAAATGCATTACTGTTGTCACTAAATGATTTAGCTGAACGTGTTGTGTAAAATCTAATCCATATTGCTGAATATTGTCTAAAGCATTTAACACATCATTAAGAGTGTTATATTCAGATTTAAACATTGGATTTTTACCAGATTTATCAACTTTAGCTTCTGATCTAAATCGACCTATTGACCTAATTAATATTTTTTTTCTGTTTTCTTGATCTTTTAACATATTATCCTCATCTATTAAAACTCCCATAATTTTTTCGCTTTCTCTAAAAATTCATCTTCTAGTTTCCATTGGTAGGCATGATCCCAATCTGGATCGACTATTGAAGCTAGAACTTTGGGATCGTCACTAAACTTCAATAAATTCTGTCTAACTAATGCTTTTTGTCGCATTTCTTCAACACACTTAGATAAGTTTTCTGCTTTTAATTCATCACAATTAAATGGTGTATATAAGACTGCTTCAGCTTCTGTTATATAGCATATTGATGGAGTTATCTTTAATGCTCTTTGATATATAGCTGATTGCATAACGTGATTCTTTTCTGGTGCTTTAGGAAGTGAACCTTTTGACCATCCTTGTGAACCATCTTTTAATAATCTTGTTTTTCTAGGTGCTTTTGTTTTCATTTCACAAAATATTGTTTTAGGCACAACTAAATCAACAAATCCAATAACATCAACATTAACACCATCAAATCTAGTTGTTATCTTTTCTTCTGGGATAGCTGCAAAGAAACCATTTTCTAATAATACATCAATACCATTTTGTATCATTTGTGGAATAATACCACGATACTTAATGCGCTTTGCATTATCTTCATTAGCATCGTGCATATCAAATTCAATTTGTGCTTCTCTTATAGCATCCATTGTTGGTATTCCACACAAGACATTCTGTATGCCATTATGAACTGCTGACCCTAGTGCAGCATTTTCACCTACAACAATTTTTCTACGATCCTTTCCCAGATGTAAATATTTAAATATCCAACTAGGAGTGCTAGTTAGTAACTGTGATGGACTAAGGTGATCTAAATCTACACTTAACCATTCTAATCCAATATCATTTTCATTTCTCATATTTACGATATTAAGCATTAATTTTAATAAATCAATAATAATTTACAAAAAAGATATTTTTTTGTTTGACACCATTAACCATTGTGGTAATATGTAGTTATTAAAGAGAAACAAGGGAGAAACAAATGACTAATATAACAGAAAAATTTGCTAATTACTTAGGTCACACAGATATTAATCCTTATGAAGTTGTAAGGGTTGTGTCTGATAAGTGTCTTGAAATAAGAGCAATGAATGCAGAAGCTATCAAATGGGATAAGAAAATAGTTCAAGGTGGCTTTTCCCATAGGGTTGTTAATCAAGATGATCAACAATGGGATATTACTTCTAATGAAGCTAATCCAATAGTTAGAATTAGATTAAATAAATCTGGTCAAAAATATGATCGTGAAACCAAATCATTTATCGATGCTTATGGTTGGAAAGATAAAGATGGTGCTAGATATAGTTTATCTAATAAGCCAATTAAATTTTACGACTACAATTTCTAGGGAGTGCGCATAAAGCGCATTCCTTTTTTTATGGGAGAAAAAACAATGATTAAATTTTTAAAAAACTTTGGTGTTTATTTTTTAGAGTTAGCATTTCTATTTGTTATGTTTGGATTTGCTTGGTTTTTATTAGTAGTTTTTGGATAGGGAGAAAACAATGGAAAATATAAAAAGAAATCCTAAAGATAGAAATAAATATTATCTTAATGGTTGGGAAAACTGTTCTTTAAAAAAGAATACAATTACAAAATTTTGGGAAGTTTGGAGATATACTTCACCAGTTTTTGAAAATAAAAAAGTTATCGAAGATAGCAAATACGACTTAATAGCTACATCAATGGTTTTGCAAGGTCTGGACTTTAAATTAAATAAACTAAAGGGAGAAAACAATGGAATTACAATTTAAATTTAATGATGGTGGCAGATCAAAATATTTCAAAGGTGAAACTGGTGATTGTGTTACTAGAGCAATAGCTATAGCTACTGATGAAGATTATATGACTATTTACGATCAGTTTTTTATTCGCAATAAGCTATATAGTGAAACCAAAAAAACTAAAATAGCTAAACAGATGAAAAGTAGGTCTAATGGTTTATCACCTAGAAATGGTATTTATAAAGAAATCTATCACAAATACTTATTAGATAATGGGTGGAAATATATCTCTTTAGTAAAGTTTGGTTCTAAAGAGAGAACTAAATTAGATCAACTTACACATCTCGATAATATTATAGTTTGTATTCCTAGACATATAATGTGTATGAAAAAAGGTGTAGTAAATGATATTGGTGATACTAGATATTCATATTGGGAAAACAGAGAAGTTAAGAAAGCGATAAGAACTGTTAATGGTTATTTCATAAAGGAAACAAATAATGAAACTTAAAGAATGGTTATCAGAGAACCATATCTCACAAAAACAATTTGCTGATGCTTTATGTGTCAGCAATGTAACAGTTAACAGATGGATTAATGGTCAAAGAACTCCATCTGTTAATATGATTATTAAGATTGAAGAAATTAGTAAATCAGATGTTAGATTGAGGGATTGGGTTAATGGGTAAAATGCAAAGAGATAAGGGAGCAAGATTTGAACGTGAGATTGTCCACAAGTTGGAGTTTCACAATATAAAAGCAAAGCGTGTTCCTTTATCTGGCGCAACGTGGTTAAAAGGTGACATCATCGCTAATCTAAATAATGAAGATTATACTCTTGAATTAAAGAAAAGAGGTAATGGATTTAAACAGATATATGAGTGGATAGAAGAACCTGATGCTCTGGTCATATGTGCTGATAGAAAAAAACCTATGATAGTGATGCCTTTAGATGATTTTTGTGATCTTTATAATAATAAGGAAAAATCCTAATGGAAGTTTTACCAATAAAACATGAAGAATGTGAAGAATGGTTATTAAAGATACATTACGCTAAAAGAATACCCTTAATAATGCATTCATTTGGTTTATATGTTGATAAAAAATTAGATGGTATAATAACCTATGGAATGCCAGCATCACCAGCTTTATGTGTTGGTGTTTGTGGTGAAGATCATAGACACTTAGTTTTAGAATTAAACAGATTGTGTCTACTAAATAATAAGAAAAATCAAGCATCTTTTTTAGTGGGAAACTCTTTAAAACTATTACCTAAGCCATCAATAATTGTTTCATATGCTGATACATCTATGAACCATAATGGGTATATATATCAAGCGACAAACTTTATTTATACGGGTTTATCTGCCAAAAGAACTGAATGGAGAATAAGAGATAGTAATAGACATTCTAGAACATTAACTTCTCAGCATACTCTTGAAGAAATGCAGAATAATCCAGATAAGTTTTACAGATTAGATAGACCACAAAAGCATAGATATATTTATTTTTTAGGTGATAAAAAGCAGAAGAAACAAATGATTTCTAAATTAAATTATAAAGTTGAACCATATCCAAAAGGTGACAACAAAAGATATGAAGTGGGTCATATTCCAACAGTACAAGGAGTTTTATTTTGAATAGACCAATATATGAAAGTAAAGCTGATTTAATAAGGGAAAATGCAGTTATTGATGAATTTTGTGGGATGCATAAGTTAGAAAAACAGAAGCTACCATTTACACAAAAGATTGACTTTGCTTGTTACAAGAAAAAAAGAATAGTTGTTTTTATAGAAGTCAAGTGTCGTGTCTACAATATGGACAAATATAAGACTATGTTTATTAGTTTGGATAAGGTTCAAGCTGCAAGAAGTTTATCTGCGCTTACAAGTGTCAAGACATTGTTATTAGTTTGTTGGTCAGATGTAATGGGATATATCGATTTTAATTCAGACTTTGATGTTCAGTTAGGTGGGAGAACAGATCGTAAGGATGTTTTAGATTTTGGAGTTGTTGCACATTTTCCAATAAATAAATTTAAATTGATTGGAACAAGTCCAATTATTAGGGAGAAATAAATGAGTATAAAAGCATTAAATTATGCTCTGGATATTAAAGTTGGTGATCCAACTGCTAAGTTAATATTTATAAATCTGGCTAATCATTATAATGATGCGACAGAATACAGTTATCCATCACAAGAATTATTAGCTGAAAGAGCAGAATGTTCTATTAGAACTGTTCAAAGAAAGATCGAAATGTTGATAGATTTAGGTCTTATAAAAAAGAAATTTAGACCCAATAAAACGTCATTATATGAGTTTCCTAACATAAATGGTTACGACACCCTTGACGTGTCAGATTGTCGCATCCAGAAAATGGTTACGACAAATTCGCATTTGGTTACGACAGATGGTGACGTACGAACCATTAATAATAACCATTATATATATAATAATAAGAAAAAAATAAAAAAAGAAAGTTTGCTAACTGATTTAGTATTAACAGATGAATTAAAAAAATATGCAACTGATCGTGATTTAGATGCAGAAGAAATATTTGAAGATATAAAATTGTGGAATGAGCAAAACGGAAACAAAAAGAAATATGCAAACCTAAATGCGTTTTATATGAATTGGTGCAGAAAGGAAAGCCGTAGAAAGCCCAAATCAGTTTCTAAGGTACAATCAGACCAAAAAGATAAAACAATGTCTGTAAGGGCAGAAAAAGGGTTAACAAGTAATCAGATAAATTATATGGAAAATATAATTGCTAGAGTTGAGAAGTTACAAAATGATCCACGTTATAGTTACACTAACTTTGATAGGTTAAGAAAAGATATTGAAACTGCTATGCGACAAGGAACATTGCAACAAATATTAGATTATTATGGGATGGGAAATTAGTTATGTTTGAAATGATTTTAGGGTTTTATA
>Ga0187218_1000827_pt1 | contig 9730 bp, 8 predicted proteins | sample 14SPOviralmetaG_FD_130167 | JGI IMG/M metagenome (GOLD analysis project Ga0187218, IMG submission 130167) | Marine viral communities from the oligotrophic San Pedro Time Series (SPOT) site, San Pedro Channel, CA, USA - 14 SPOT_SRF_2010-08-11... | ecosystem: Environmental > Aquatic > Marine >...
CACACGATCAATTAATACTTGAATATAAGAATACAGGTTCGGGACTCCCTTGGATTCATATTTCGTGTAAGGATGCTGGAAACCGATTAAGTATCTTTACTATGTACAACCACAGACGATATGGGGATACTGGTAAATTCTACCAGTTAGCATAACATGCCAGCAGTATGTAGAATCGGAGATGAACTTGATACAGGACATATTTGTGATGCGACAACCACAATTGATACATCAGCTACTAGTGGTAAAGTTAAAGCAAATGGAATCCCAATAATTGTTGTTGGTGCAATGACAGTGGATCACGGCGTTCCACCTGTTTGCGCTCCACATGCCGTTCCTCTTTTAGCTGGTTCTGGTACGGTGAGTATAGAAGGCATACCAGTTGGTAGAATTGGAGATGCGATTGATGATGGCGCTATGACAACTGGCAGTCCAAACGTAAACGCTGGATAATTAGAGGAAAATAAAATGTATGAATATAAATGTAAAATAATTAAAGTCATTGATGGTGACACAACTGATGTTGATATTGACTTGGGCTTTGGTGTATGGTTAAAGAAACAGAGGATACGCTTCTTTGGTATCGACACACCAGAGTCTAGAACAAGAGACTTGGAAGAAAAGAAGTATGGACTTGCTGCAAAGGAGTATGTGAAGTCTCACTTACCTTTGGGTTCTATTCAAACACTTGTCACTGTTAAAGATGGTAAAGGTAAGTATGGCAGAATACTTGGACAGTTCAAAATGGAAGATGGAAGTATTCTTAATGAGAAGATGATATCAGAACATCATGCTGTTGCATATCATGGACAGTCTAAAGAAGAAATCGCAGAGGGACATATTGCTAACAGAGAGTTTGTTAATCTCTAACTTTCGTTATAAATACAATTAAGGAGATTTAAATGGCACTGACCCCGAATTCGTTTACTGATGCAACCGTATCACCTTCTAGGGCTACTAGGAAGTATAAGGATATTAGTTTGTCTTTTACAAGGCATCCTATCACGGGCGATATTGCTACACTATCAGATGCTGATGCGGTTAAGAGGAGTGTGAGAAATCTTATTCAAACAGATTTCTATGAACGTCCTTTTCATCCAGAGATTGGTTCTGATGTTAGAAAGATACTATTCGAACCTGTTGATGAATCAACCGCTATGAACTTATCAACTTATATTGAAGAATGTATTACTAATTATGAACCAAGAGCTGCTCTATCTTCTGTTAGAGTTGATGCTGATACTGACAGGAATGGGTATCATATTACTATAGAATTTTATATAGTAAACTCTGAAGATGGTCTTATTAGTATGGATGTAGATTTGGAGAGATTAAGATAATGTCAAAACAATTAGAGAAGAGCAAATAATATGGCACAGAAATTACAAGTTACTGAATTGGATTTTGATTTAATCAAAGATAATCTCAAGACATACATGAAGAACCAGAATGAGTTTACAGACTATAACTTTGAAGGTTCTGGTTTGTCGCAGATTGTTGACTTACTTGCATACAACACACACTATCTTGCAATGAACGCCAACTTTGCAATGAACGAGGCATTTTTAGATACTGCTACTCTTCGCTCTTCTGTAGTATCTCATGCAAAGAAACTTGGATACACTCCACGCTCTGTTCGTGCTCCTATTGCTTATGTTGATGTTACTTTGAACTCATCTACAGCTACAAGTGCTACTCTTGCAAAAGGCACAAGATTTACTACAAAGGTAGATGGAAGTACTTTTGGTTTTGTGACTAATGAAGATTTGTCTGTCACTCCATCAAACGGTATTATGAGATTCATCAATGTTCCTATCTATGAGGGAACACTTGTAACATCTAACTATACAGTTGACTTAAATAATATTGAACAAAAGTTTATGGTTACTGATACTAGAGCAGACACTACTACTCTTCAAGTATCTGTACAGAATTCTGCAAGTGATTTAAATACAACTACTTACACTTTAGCAACAGATATTACTCAAGTTACTTCTGGCGCAAATGTTTATTTTATCCAAGAAAATTCTGATGGAAAATTTGAAGTTTACTTTGGTGATGGTGTTGTTGGTAGTGCAATCTCTAATGGTAATATTGTTAGACTTCAGTATGTAGTTACTAATAAAGAAAAAGCTAATGGTGCAAATCTTTTCTCTACTACATCTGTAGATGGTGAGACTGATGTAACTGTTGCAACTTTAATTTCTGCAAGGGGTGGTGCAGATGCAGAATCTATTTCATCCATTAAGTTTAATGCTCCCCTAGATTATTCTTCACAGGGTAGAGCAGTAACTACACAAGATTATAAAACTATTCTCCCTCAAGTTTATGCTGGTACAAAGGCAGTTCAAGTTTGGGGTGGTGAGGATAATGATCCACCAATTTATGGACAGGTATTTCTATCTGTAAGAACTAAGTCTGGTGTTAACTTGACTCAAGCACAAAAGAATAGTATTGCAAACGATTTGAAAAAATATAATGTTGCATCTATTCGTCCAACATTTATTAATCCAGAAGTTACAAAGATTAAATTAAAAACAAGTTTTAAGTTTGATAGTAAGACAACTACAAAGTCTGTTGGAGACTTGGAAACTATTATTCGACAAGCTATTAGTAATTATAATGATAGTGATTTGCAAAACTTTGATGTTGTGTTTAGACACTCTAAATTATCTAGATTGATTGATGCATCAGATACATCAATTCTTTCGAACACAACAAGAATAACTCTTAACAAAGTATTAACCCCTACATTAAATACTGTTACCCAATACATTATTGATTTTAATAATCCTCTATACAATCCACACTCTGGACATAATAGTGCTATGGGTGGTATTACTAAATCTACAGGATTTACAATTTCTAGTAATACTAACACACTATTTTTAGATGATGATGGTAATGGTAATATTAGAACTTACTATTTGGTTGGTGGTACTACTAGAAACTATGTTGATTCTACAGCAGGAACTATTGATTATCTTACTGGTAAAATTGTTTTAACAGACTTGAATATCACTGGTACAACTACAACGGATGGAAAAATTTCAATTGATATTCTTCCAGCTTCGAATGATGTCGTATCTGTTAGAAATCAATTATTGGAAATTGATATGAATACTCTCTCAATAGATGGTGCTGTTGATATAATTCTTTCTGGCGGTTCTTCTGCTGGTACAGGATATTCCACAACACAAAACACATACTAGTAAGGTTTTTAGATGACTAGTCCAACTTTAAAAAATAAGGTATCGCCTCATATACAAGAACAACTGCCTGAGTTTATCAAGGCAGATCATCCTGTATTTTCCTTATTTCTAAAATACTATTATGAGTTTTTGGAGGCTGGTGAACTTGTTGTTTCTGGTTCTAATGATTATGTTGTAGAAGAAACAATAACAACAAATTATATTCTTGACGAACAAGAATTGAAGGTTGTTCTGGAATCTTCTGCTGGTAAGTTTACTGCTGGAGAAACTATTGTAGGTTCTAAATCAAAAGCAACTGCAAGGGTTCTTGTAGATGACTTTGATGATAATAATAGACTATTCATTACATCTCAACAAAGATTCGAAACTGGTGAAACGATTACTGGTTCATCCTCTGGTGCAACAACAACTGTTGTATCTTATCGTGCAAACCCTGTACAAAATATTCAACAACTCTTAGAATATGCAGATGTTGATAATACAGTTTATAGTTTTCTTGATAAGTTTAGAGACTCACTTATGGAGTCCATTCCAAATACTCTTGCTGAGGGTACAGAGAAAAGAAAACTTATCAAGAGTATTAAAGACTTGTACGCAGCTAAAGGTACTGCTGACGCCCACAAATTATTCTTTAGAATTCTTTTCAATGAAGAACCAGAAATAATTTACCCAAGAGATAATCTATTACGTTCATCTGATGGTGAGTGGTCTACTGATAAAGTTATTCGTATAACGGAAACTGGTAACTCAGATTTCACAACTGCTATTGGTGAATTTATAACAGGTTCGACTTCTGGCGCAACCGCTATTCTTATAACTGTTATTAAGTTTAGAGAAGGCGCTACTGATATTGCTGAACTTAGCCTTGACGAAAACTCTATCGTTGGAACATTTGTTGAAGGAGAGATAATAACTTCAATCGACACTGCAAGAGATTTAGAAATTGCTGGTGTAGTAAAAGGTATTGTTACTGGACAGAATGTTACTAATAGAGGTTCTTATTATAGTATAGGTGACACTGTTACTATTGGTGCCGGTGGAAATAATGCTGCTACTGCAAGAATTGAATCTATATCGCCAGGTTCAGTAAATGAAATTTTAATTGAGGATGGTGGTACAGGATATACTATAGGTGATAATCTTGTATTCAATCTAACTGGAACAGAAGGTGCAAGTCTTACTGCAAAGGTTGCTGTAGTTGGTGGTGGAATTAGTTTAGAACCAAATACATCTCCAGACTCAATTGTCACTGAAGACAATCAAAATCTGTTAACAATTCAAAATGATAATTTTGAAATGGAAGACGCTACACTTGGAAACTCTTATCTTGCAAACGAAGATGGCGATAATATTGTATTAGAAGATAGTAGTTTTCTATTAACTGAAAAGTCTGCTTTAGAGTATGCACTAGAAGAAGGTACTACACAAGACCTTACTGGTGATATCATCATGGAAGATGGTAGACAACTTCTAAGAGAAGATGCAGATATTTTCTTTGCATCTCTTGAACAATCTGTAGGTGAATTGGACAATCTTGTATTAGAAGATGGTACTCAAATTATTTTAGAACCACAGACGTTTGTAGACTTGGGTGTTTCAGCTGAAGTTGGACAAATTACAAAGATTGCAATTACTAATAGTGGTAATGGATTCTTAAAGACTCCTACTGTTACGGTTGACTCTTCTAGTGGTAGTGGTGCAGAACTATATGCATGTTCTACTGTAGCTCCTAAGATTGGTGCAGTTGGTGATGTTTCAATAACAAACTTTGGTTTGAATTATACTTCAATTCCTACATCTCAATTCAATAGAAACTTTATTATTAAAGATTTTACTGGAACATTTTCTGCTGGTGATACTTTAACAAGTCATAATGGCACAATCGTAAATTTTGATACAACTAGAAACTTATTGAAAGTAAATACTGGCGTATCTTTAGATGAGGGTGATATTATAACTACAATCACCGGCGCTACTTGTACTATTGTACAAAGTGATTTTGCAACCAGTGTAGTTGAGATTGGAACAGTTGGTACTACGGTTGGTGACTTCCAATCTGAAAGAGGTAAGGTATCTGTTGAAAGTATGAAAGTTCAAGATAGTTTCTACTATCAAGATTACTCATATGTTGTTCGTGTTGGTGAGTCCATCAACCAATGGAGAGATTCTATTCGCCGTTCAGTCCACCCAGCTGGTTGGAATGTGTTTGGTGAAGTATCTTTTGCATCTCAAGTATCTGCAACAATTCAAGTCCCTGCTGCTGGTTCAATTGGTGACTTTACTGGTGATGATACATTCTCTCCAGAACTTGCATCTACATTCACGAACTTGTTTACTACAATCTTCGGAAGACGTTTGGGTACTGTAACAAACGCATCATTAGTCTCTGCTCCTGTAACTGGATATGCAGAACTATCTGATTTACCAGACGGAAGAGATGTTACATTAACATCTGATGTTTCTGTTAGAATGAATATTAATAGGGGTGCAAGATTCCTTGCAGGCCCAACAATGGAAAATGTGGCACACTATGCATTCTCTGTTCATCCTACAGGTTCAAATGCAGTTATACCAAATCATCGTGATCCAAGTGGCAGAATTGCAACTGCTGGTTCAAATCAATCTCGTGATCAATACACTCTTGCACAGATTGGATACATAGGTATTCGTGAAATATGTCTTGCAGACGGAACAATTCCTGCTTCTGCATTCACTAAACGAATTAACTTTATGCCTCCGTCTGAGATATATATCAGTAGAGGCGGTTTATATAATACTTTTGATAATGACTTTGTTTCGTTTGATGATGGAATTCAAAGATTTGATGAATCAGTCTTTGGTATTGGAGACTTTGATAGTACAACAACTAAATTTGATTCTTCCTCTCAGTCTTTCGATAAGGCTGATGAACAGACTGATACTGAAGGCAGATACGCAACTTCATTTGATGAAGGTGGTGTGTCATTTGATTCTTCGGCAACTAAATTTGATACTGCATCAGGATTAGAACAAGATTATGAAGTAAAAACTTTCGATGAGAGTGATGATACATTTGATGTTTCAACAAACTCATTCGATGCAACTAATAACCAAACAGGCGGGTTCTCATTGTTTTCTACATTAGAAAGTACATTTGATAATTCGTCAGAAACTTATGATACTCAGTAGATTAAGTCGTATAAATAACTATAGTAATTAACTAGGAGAAACCCAAAATGGCATATCAAGCACTAGGGCGTGGAACTTCTGCAAATGACGGAACAGGTGATGACCTTCGTACTGGAGCAGGCAAACTGAACGCCAATTTCGTAGAAGTATACACCAAGCTCGGTGATGGTTCTACTCTTACAGCAGATACAGTAACACTGAATGCTGCAACTCAAACCTTAACAAACAAGTCTTTGACTTCACCAACCATTACTGGTACAGGCGCAATCGCTGGTACATTTACAGGTAATATTACTGGTAACGTAACAGGAGATGTGACAGGTAGCGTCACAGGTAACGTAACTGGAAATCTTACTGGCGATGTTACTGGAAATCTTACTGGCGATGTTACTGGAGGCGTAACTGGAAATTTAATTGGTAATGCTTCTACAGCATCTGGTAATTTTCAGATTACACCAGCAACCAATATCGTTGAAGTTCGTGGTGATGGTTCATCAGTTGAAGGACAGATTATTCTAAACTGTCATGCAAACTCACATGGACAAACTATTAAACCACAGCCTCATAGTGCTGCAGTAACAAATACAATGTTGCTTCCAGATGGTGCAAACTCTACATTGGTTTCAGAAGTTGCAACACAAACACTTACCAATAAGACACTAACATCTGCAACACTAACAGGATTGTTCGGTTCAGTCCAAACTTTGTCTGGTGCTGGTGCAGTCAATTTAACTGACACGGTTACTGAAATTACTTCAACTGGTGCTGACGCACTAACACTTGCTAACGGAACAGTTGGACAAGTTAAGGTAATTACAATGATTGTTGATGGTGGAGATGCAACACTTACACCAACTACATTCGCTGGTGGTTCAACCATTACATTCAATGATGCTGGTGATAGTGTTATTCTTGTATATAACACTACAGTTGGATGGGTTGCAGTAGCAAACCAAGGCGCAACTGTTGCTTAATAGAGGATAAAAATAATGGCAATTGATACAATTAAATCCACAGCGGTACTTGACGGTGCAATTGCCACTGCTGATATTGCTGATGATGCAGTAACAGAAGACAAACTTGCTAACGCAATCAATACATCTATTGCTGCAAAGTCTCCAACTGCTAGTCCTACATTTTCAGGCAACGTGGGTATTGATGTTACAGACAAATCAGATGCTAGATTAGTCATTAGAAGTACTGGTGTAGATGGTACTTATCAACCTATAGTGTCATTTCAGTATAGTGGTAATTCTAATGAGCATAATAGTATAGGTAGTGCTGTCTCATCAAATGCAGCACTATCAGGAATAAACTTCAAAATTTCTGATGGTGGCGGTGCTGCAACTCAAACAGAAGTAGCTAGAATTACAAGAAATGGCATAACTTTTAATGGAGATTCTGCATCAGAAAACGCCCTTAATGATTATGAAGAAGGCAGATTTGATATTCTTGTTGCAGATTCTAATAGTGGTTCTGAAACTTTGAGTATGCGTTATACAAAGATTGGACAAGTGGTACACGTTGAAGGCCCTAATCGGGGAGCGGCAGGGTCTAGCAATGGACAATATGCCTTATTATCAAACACTGCAAATTCACATATTAATATTACTTCTTCTCTTCCCTATGTTCCAATTGAATCTGGTTCTGCAATATCTCCAATTCATAGAAATCTTGAATTGCGAACAGATGGTTCAGCACCAAATGCATCGGCCAGCTGGTTGCCAATGCTTGCTTGGCAGGCAGGAAGTGCAACACTGGTTCTTGCAGACACTAGAGGTGGATCAGCTAACGAACATGCATATTGGGGTGGGGCAAACGGACAAACTTTAAGAAAAGCAGATACTAGAACAAATGTAGTTTTTGGATTTAATTTTTCATACAGAACTGCTAGTTAAAGCACAGACTAAATAGTATTATAAGATTATAGGAAAAAACAATGGCAGCAATTATAACAGAACATTTCAGACAGCATAATGCAGAACAATTTTTTGAATCGTTCTCAGAAGCTGCGCCCACAACGTATTATCTTTTTATTGGTAAGAGTACTCCGTTTACAACAACGACTACTGGCGGTACAGATAACTCTCCACCAGTACCAATTGATGATGTAGTAACAGAACATTACAAATGGGATTCTATGCTTGCTGCTAAACTAATCTCATCTTCTGATGTTTCATACGTTCTACCTAGAAGAAACTGGGCAAACAATACAATTTACGATATGTACGAACATGATATCAGTGCATCTAACACTACAACAAGTGGTGCAACAAACTTATATGCTGGTACATATTACTTTATGACTTCTGATTATAGAGTCTATAAAGTGCTTGACAATAACGGTGGAGTTGCGTATAGTGGTTCTGAACCTACGTCTGAAACTTCAACTCCTTTTGAGTTGGGTGGATACAGACTACAGTATATGTACAAGATTACAACTACTGAAGTTACAAAATACTTAACATCAGATTTTATTCCAGTGAGTACAGACGCAACAGTATCAGGTGACGCCGTAGATGGTGCATTAGATGTTGTAAGAACAACTGCTGGTTCTGGTTATACAGACGGAACTTATTATTCTCCAGTGGATGGAGATGGTGCAAATGGTATCGTAAAGATTGTAGTAGCTAGTGGTTCAATCGTTAAACAGGGTTCTGCTGGTACAAACATGTACACAATCGGTTCTGGTTATACATTCGCAAATATTGATTTGACAAACGTGTATACTAATGTAGGACTAACTACTGCTGGAAATATCGGTAGTGGTACTGGTGGTTTAGTTCAACCTATCATTTCACCAAAGGGTGGACATGGTAAGGATGCAGTACATGAACTTGGTGGACACTTTGTGATGACTAATGTTAAATTAGAACAGAATGAAGGCGCAGACTTTACAGTTGCAAACGACTTCAGAGAAGTTGGTATTATTAAAAATCCATTTAACTTTGGTACGACAACTGTTGCAACATCTTCAACTGCAAGACAAACTTATACAGTAACACTGTCGGGTGCGCCTTCTGCTGCATATGAGATTGATGAAACTATTACACAATCAACTACTGGTGCAGTGGGTAGAGTTGTAGAATTTGATTCTGCCACGAATACTATATATTACCAACAAGAGAAGTATGCAAACTATGGACTCTCTGCAAATGGAAACGTAATTGCGTTTAGTGGTTCTAATGTTATTACAGGTTCAAATAGTAATGGTGTTGGTACTGCAAGTACATATGCGAATCCAGAACTACAACCAGACAGCGGGAAAGTTATCTATATCGAAAATAGACGCCCAATCTCTCGTGCATCTGACCAAACAGAAGATATTAAAATCGTAGTGGAATTCTAAA
>Ga0187218_1000829_pt1 | contig 9727 bp, 4 predicted proteins | sample 14SPOviralmetaG_FD_130167 | JGI IMG/M metagenome (GOLD analysis project Ga0187218, IMG submission 130167) | Marine viral communities from the oligotrophic San Pedro Time Series (SPOT) site, San Pedro Channel, CA, USA - 14 SPOT_SRF_2010-08-11... | ecosystem: Environmental > Aquatic > Marine >...
AAACACGTGAAGAGATTGCGAAAGAGTATGTCACAAAACTAGAACTAAAAGATGATTTTAATCTCTTAATGGAAAGAATGGAAAAGTTACATGAAAAGGTTGACAAACTCTTTGAAGTTAAGTAAAATAGGTATATAGGATTTAATAATGGCAAAAAGAAGAAATAGAAAAAGAAGTTCAGTTAAAAGAGAAGACTATACTCAAGGTGGTAGAGTTGGGTATCAGAGTGGAAAAAAAGTTGTAGTAGATAGAGAAACTGGTGAAGTTTTAGAAAACTTTAAAGCAGTTCCTGCTACAAAACCTGCAACTGCTCCAGCACCTGTACCTACCCCATCACCTACACCTGCACCAACTCCTGCTCCACAGCCTGATATGATTGCAGAAGATTTAGAAGTTCGTCCAAATGAAACAGATTCAAGGGGTAGAAATGAATTTAATGAAAGTTATGGTATAAACATTCCCGGACTTCCCGGATATAATCCTAACTTACCAACAAAGTACCCAGACACAAATATTCCGGGAGCACCTTCACCTACACCTGCACCAACCCCAGCACCAACCCCAGCACCTACACCTGCACCTACACCTTCTCCAGCAAGAGAAAAAATGGAACAGGCTTTAGCTGGTGATACATCCTTTATGCCACAAATAGATACTCCTATTTTAGTTAAAGAAGGTGAACAACTAGAAGCTGATACAATAGATAGAAAAGCTGATCTGACTACGACAACAGCTACCATGCCTGAACTAGCAGATGCAGAACAAGTAACTACTACAGCTCAAGCAAAAGCTCCTGAAGATTTAACAGCTAGAACTGTTGATGCGGAACTTGTTACTGAAGCTCCTGAAGTTACAGCAGCTACAGGAACTGTTAGTGAAGATGCTCAAGCTGATGCAGCTAAAGTTACTAGGGTTGATCCTATTGAAGCTGCTACTGTAGAAATAATTCCTGGTGCTTTAACAGAAAGAGTAGTAGGTACTTTAAGTGATGGTTCTAAAGCTCAAGCAGCTCAAATAGCTGGTGTAAGTTTAGCCAGAATTACAAGAGCTAAAACTCAATTACGTAAAGCTGGTTTAAGTAATGAAGATATTATAGAACTTGGTAATGACCCTGAAACTCTTGAAGCTAGGCTTATGGAGTTTACAGATGAACAACGAGGTTTAATTGCTGGTTTACCTGAAGAAGCTTTAGTATCTAATCAGTTAGATACATTATTAACTGGTATTGAAGAAGGTAATATTCCAACGTGGGCTGCACCTGCTGTAGCTAGTGTTGAAGCTATGTTAGCACAGCGTGGTATGTCAGCATCCACTGTAGGTAGAGATGCCTTGTTTAATGCTATTATACAATCAGCAATACCAATGGCTCAAGCAAATGCTCAAGCTATACAACAAAATATTGCACAAGATAAAACTGCAGATATTAGACAGGCTGAGTTTAATCAACAAACAGCTTTAACTAATGCTAATAATGTTTTTCAATTAGACTTAGCTCAGTTTAGTGCTGATCAACAAACTGCATTATCTAACAGTAAGTTTTTACAAACTGTAGGTTTAGCAGAAGCAAATAATAGACAACAAGCTACAATTCAAAATGCTGTTCTTATGTCTCAGGCTAATTTAGCTGAAGCAGATTTTTATCAAAAAGCACAAATTAATAATGCTAATGCTTTCTTGCAAATGGATTTATCAAATTTAAGCAATGAGCAACAAGCTAATGTTATACGTGCTCAAAACGAACAACAAACATTATTAAGTAATCAATCAGCAGTAAATGCTTCAAGACAATTTAATGCTACAAGTGAAAATCAAACACAACAATTTATTGCAGGATTAGCAAACGATATAGAAAAATTTAATGCATCTCAAATGAATACTGTTGAAATGTTTAATACAGAACAAAACAATGCTCGACAAGCTTTAGCATTTTCATCTGAAGTTGATTTACGTAAAGCCAACGCTAACATGACAAATCAAATGAAACAGTTTAATGCTGATGCAGAATTCAAAAGAGAAAGATTTAATATTGAAAATGCAAGAATTGTAGAGCAATCAAACTTAGCATGGAGAAGACAAGTTAATACAGTAAACACTGCTGCACAAAATGATGTCAACATGCAAAACTCTATTAACTCTTTTAATATATCTTCTCAAGCTTTATCATTTATGTGGCAAGAACTTAGAGATGAAGCAGACTATGCTTTTAAAGCTGGTGAAAATGAAAAAGCAAGACTTGCAGCTTTACTATCTACAGCAGTAGCTAGTGATCCTGATAGATATGCAGCATACTCATCACAGATATCAAAGTTAATAGGATTATTTACGGACACAGGAGCATAAGATGGGTTGGTTAAGAAAAAAAGCTAAACAAATTGGTAAAGGAATTAAAAAAATCGGAAGTAAAATAGCTGGTGCTGTTAGAAAGATTACAAGAAGTAAAGCTTTTAAAGTTGTAGCAGCAATTGCTTTAGCTACTATTGTAGGTCCTGCAGCATGGGCAACATGGGGTGCAGGTGGTAGTGGTACGTTTTTAGCTAACTTATCTGCTCAGACTGCAGCAGTTACAGGTGGAGCTTTTGGCTCAACATTAGCTCAACAACAAGCAGCAGCTCAAGCAGCAAGTGTTTCCTCACAATTAGCAACTACAGTTCCAACAGCTTTTTCATCTGGAACAGGAGCAGCAGTTACGGGCACAGCATCTCAACAATTAGCAGCTACAGTTCCAACTGCATTTTCATCAGGAACAGCAGCAGTGCCAGTTTCTTCATTTGCATCTGGTACAGCAGCAGCAGGTACAGGAACTGCAGCATCACAACTAGCTGTAACTGTACCAGCTAGTCTAACTCCTATTGTAAATGAAGCAGCAGTAGCAACAGCAGCTAATGCTAGTACTCCAAATATATTTGCAAGAGTTGGTTCAGGTATACAAGACTTTGCAACTAAAAATCCTTTTATATCAGGTGTAGCAGGTTCAGTAGCAGGTGGTGTAGCTGTTGGAGCTATTAACGCTAAACTAGCTGGTGATCCTGAAAAACAAGGTGTACAAGTTGGAGAGTCGGCACAAGAACGTAGTGCATTAGCAGAATTATATTCAGGTTATCAAGCTAAATATGGTAGTAATGCTGTAAAAGAATATATGTTAGGTATGAATTTTGGATATGATAGCGTTGGATATCAAACTACAGCATAAGGATATATTATGAGTAAAGAAAATACAAGAGATTTAATTTTAGAACGTAGTCTTACAACTGCTATTGAAAAAACTATTGATCAATTAGATGCTGATGGTTTTGATTACTATTCAGATGAAGCTACAGGTGTTGATATACCAAAGATTAGAATTAGAAAATATTTTAATCAAGGTGGGCTTAACGAACTAGTAGATTTAAAAACTCAAGGTTCTGTTATACCCGGACAATCTTTAACAAATGATCCTGACAAACCTTATGCATGGGAAACTCCACCTGAATTTACTAACCCTCATGAAGCTATTGATTATATTTTAGTTACGTTACTTGAACCAGAAACAATTAAAAATATTTCAAAAAGTTTAACAGCCGGAGCATCTTTAATTGACATTACAAATGTGTTATTGTACTCAGGTTTTACAGGTGGTAAGTGGACTCCTGATCTTATGATATTATTAATGGAACCAACTATTTATATTTTAATGGCTATTGCTGAAAGATTAGATGTTGAATATTTAATTGATAATGAAGATGAAGATGATACTTTAGTAGCTGGTGCAGACGTAGCAGCAGTGCTTTCATCTGAACCAGAACAACCAGAAATCTTTAAAGAAATGGAAAGTCAAATTAAAGAAAAGGACTTTACTCCAGCAAAAATTCCTAAATCTATTTTAGAAAAAGTAGAACAAGGTACAAAAAGTTTATTAGGTAAATAATTATGGCAGATAACAGATCAATATTTGAACAAATGAGTGGGACTTTAGGAAGTCAATACTCTCAAACTCTTGGAATTTTGGCTAGAAACAATAAGAAAAGAGATAAAGAAGCTCGAAGAAAAGCTTTAATAGGTTCTGTGCTTTTTAGTAGTTTAAGCGAAGGTGCTAAGTATTTAAAAAATAATCTTACTAATCAAATAGCAGAATTAAAAGATAAAGCCACGTGGGATGAAAATTACACAAAAGAGCTTTGGAGACAAGGGTCAGAAATTAAAGCAGAAGATGCAGCCTATAGAAAAAACCCTTCGTATTTTTATAAAATGGCAGCAGATAATATAATGAATTCTCCTTATGGTGCTGATATTGCTAGAGCTGGTGGTGTTCAAAATTTAACTCCAACAGCTTACAAAGCTTATCAAGATTTAGTAAAAGCAAGAGAAGCTGAGTACGTAGCTAACCATACTGAAAGAATGAAAAACCCTACAGCAGGAATTACAACCTTTAAAGAATTTTCTCAAGGCGATAGAGATATGCTAACTCTTCAAGCTAATAATTTAAGAGATGATTTATCAAATAGAAATTTATTTTTTGCTGCACTAAAAAAATTAGGTATGGGTAAAGATAAAGAAATTGAATTTAATGCTGAGTTAGGTCGTATGCGAACTGAACAAGAAGAAAGATATGCAGCAGCAGAAGCTTATGTAGCTCCTTTAGATGTTACTAGATTTATAGACTATGATGTAGCAAACAAAGAACAAATTTTTACTTTATCCTCGTCTTTAGATTTAAGAAAAAGTGACGAAGAAAAAACAAGAATACGAAAAGAAATGGCTGATCCAAAAAATGGAACATGGAACAACATAACTTTTAATGATGACTATGGTATATATGATATTAATAATATACCACTTAGTAATCTTTCAGAAAGCAGTACAAAAAGATTTTCAGGTAATCCTTTAAAACAATCTGAATTAAACAAAATGGAATTAATGGTTAGAGCAGGTATAGATAAAGATGGTAATTTACTGTTTAAAAAAGATTCTACTATTGGACCTGTACCTTATTTAATTGATGATATATATGCTCTTGAAAGAAGACAACATGCTATACAGACTGCAGAAGTTAAAAGAGGTGATAGAGAAACTGTTGATAATTTAGAAAAAAGATATGCTATTGCTGTACAACAATTAGTAAATAATGGTAATATTCGTATAGATAGAAATGGTTTTAATAATTATGTATACATACCTTTAAATAAAAATATGTCACCTACTGATCTTGTTAATTCTAAAAACCCAAACAGTACTAGTAATAAACTTGATACCTTGGTAACGGTACACAGTAAAACTGAAATTGAAAATGCAGAAGATTTAGCAATGGCATACGATAATTATTTAAATAATAAAATAGATGCTGCTGATGTTAGTGGGAACATAAATGACCTTGAAGCTTTAGAAGCTATTAAAGTAGTAAACTCAAAAGCTGCTGAAGAAGACAAGTTAATGTTTATAATTAATCCTCCAGCAGAATTAGCTGGAACAATGTTTTCATATTTAGATGGTGAAGGTAATAAACAAGGTCTTGTTATTGGTAGTCAAGATAAAGAAAATTATAAAGTTTTATACAATCAATTTAAAGATGTTTATGGTCCTAGTGATACAATAGAAAAATTATTAGACTCAGAAGACTCTGAAGTTTCTACTGATAAAGATAAGATGGAAGTTCCAGAGCCTGTTATACGTGATGATTTAAAACCTAAAACTCCAAGTGATATCTATTATGAAAACGAAAGTGATAGAGCACCAGCAAGTTTATTAGCTCAATCAGTATTAAATAGACCTGTAAAAACTATTACAGATATTGATGAAGTCTTAGATAAAATAGACACAGTTGATTCTGTCAAAGATTTAAAAAACTTTAAATCTAAAATTGTTAAGGGTATAAAAGATTCTTATAAAGAAGATACAGGTGAAAGATTAAGTAATGTAAACAATTTAAGCCTTGAAGATTATAAAAAATATTTAACTATGTATAGAGCAAGTTTTATACAAGACAACCAAGATTTATTTCAACAACCTAAATCTTTATTAGCAGGTAATTAATACATGCCTTTTTTTAATAATCCTAATATTGGGAATCTTAATAATGTACAACCTTTAGTTGAAGAAGAAGAAAAAAAATCTTCTACATTTTTAACATCTCCTCCGATTGAAGAACCAATAGAACAACCAGAACCTCAACCTTTTGGTTTTCTTTCTAGTGCTCCTGCACAAATGGAACCTCAAACAATACCTCAAAGTTTAGGATATGATTATAACATAGCTGATTTTAGAAATAACAAAGAAGTTCAAGAAGCTTGGGAAAGATTTTATGATTCAGCAGAGTTAAATAACTATGACAATGATGTGGTAGAATATTTACGAGATGTTGAATATAGTGTTGGAGCTACAGGAGTTAGAAGTAAACAAATAAAAAACTGGGGTGAACAAACTAGAAAAGATTATACAACATTACAAAGAGCATTTCGAAAAGCTAATGGCTTGGGTAATGCTAAAGAACGATTTAAGTTTGCTGGTAATTTAGCAAGTGATATTTTATTAGACCCTGTTAATTGGGTTGGTTTAGCTTTTGCAATACCTACTATGGGTGGTTCTCTTACTGTTAATGCAGCAGCTCAAGCAGCTTTAAGAGTAGGTTTAAACAAAGGAGTTAAATCTCAATTAAAAAAAGAAGCTATAAAAAATACTGGTTCAATAGCTTTGTATGGTGCAGCCGAAGGTGTAACTTGGGGTGGAGCATATGAGTTCTTTTCTCAAGAAGCTGATAAAGAAATAGGAATACAACAAGGTCCGACTGACTGGAAAAAGGTAGGACAAGTTGCTGCTCTTGGTGGTGCTTTTGGTGCAGTAGTTCCCGGAGCTATTGGTGGAATTAGTAATTCATTGTTTCTGAGAAAACTTTATAACTTTTCAAACGAGGATAATATTTATTCTCAAGCTGCTAAGTTAGCAATTGATAGTGAAAAAGTTATAGATGTTAATATGTCTGACCCATCTACTAAGATTGTATTTTTTAAAAATCAAAAAGGTAGTAAAGGTCGACAAAAGAAAGGATCGCAATTAGAAATTGTACCTCTTACTCGTAGAACTTATAAACAATATATTGTTCCTCAAGCTAAAGCAGTAGGTAAAGAAACTTTTGAAGAAGTAAATTCATTTCAAAAGTTTTTAAAATTCAATGATGTTATTGAAGAGAATGCTTTTTTAGTTATTAGACATGGTAAAAATAAAGCAGGTCGTATAACTAAGCAAGTCGAACCAATGACAGAAATGAATGGTAGGCTTTCTGCTGTATCCAAAGAATACTTAGAAGAATACTTTAATGTCCCAACACGTAGACAATACTGGAAACAAGTTGGAAGTTTTAGAGACAAAGATGCTATAACCCACACACAAATTGATGATCAAAGTGTAGAAGGTTTACTATATGCTAGACAAGCTGGTATATCTCAAAAAGAAATATCAGAACGTGCAGCTAAATATGGTATTGATATTGAAGATGTAGATGCAGCAGGATACAAACAGTTTAAAGAAATGGTTCAAGACAATGCTAATCTTGATGCTACTGATGTTAAACTTACACTGTTACATAAACTTATTTCACAGACAGTTGGTAAAGCGACAACGAAATATTTAAAATTAGCTGAGAACAACGATGCTTTAGTAGAGTACTTAGAAAGTTTAGTGCCCGGAGCTACAAATAAATTATTTAAAAGAAGAAAAACTGGAGTTAATGAGTTTACTTATGGTGAAAACAAAGGTAACTCAGATGGTTTTTATTTAACTAATTTAGAAATAGCATTAAACAGATCAGGTAAAACTGGTATTCATGCTATGATTACTCCTGAAGAAAACGATCAACTACTAGCTTTAATGATGTCTGGTGGTAAAGTTAAAACTTATGGTGGTAAGAAAATTTCTGAAACAGCTAAAACAGCTTATTTTGGTGATGGTAAAAATATAATGGGAATTAAAAAGTTACTTAAACATGCTTTTGATGAAGGAGATGAATCAGGTTTATTTGCTTTTACAGGACAAGTTAAAAATTATTTCCCACAAAAACTACAGCATTCTAAAATTGAAGCTGATAGATTAGGTTTTGAAGATACAATAATTAGAGCTGGACATGCAGACCCTATTAATGACGTAGTACCTACTAAATTTTTTAATAGTAAGGGAGAGTTGATAGATGGGTTTGATCTTAAATCTATGCCAAAAGATAAAGAAATTTGGGGCAGAGATTTTTTAGCAGAAGCTGGTGAAAATTTAGATAAAGCTAGAGAGCTAAAAGCTGCAGCTATTGTTGATGATATGCTTGAAAGAAGATGGACTCCTTATACAGACAATGCGTTACAAGGTATTCCTGATATTATTAAAGGTGGTCATAGTTTTATGAAACATCGAGTTTTTGATAAAGTTCCTCATGTTGAAATGTTACCTTATATTGAAACAGATGTAGCCAAAGTTTTACAAGATTATTTTGTAAACTTTAGCCAAGCAAATGTAAGAACTAAAATGTATGGTAAAAATGTACCTGCTATGTATAAAGAGGGTGGTATATTTAGACGTATTGAAGATGAGTTTTTAGCGAAGGGTGGTGATAGAACTCAAGTTAGACAAGTTATGGATAAACTTGAAGAAATGCATAAACTTGTAACTGGGTTAGATCATAATACTATTCAAAACAATGCAGTTAGAACTCTTTCAGATTGGGGTAAATTATCACAGCAAATGGCTCATTTACCGTTAGCTACTCTTTCAAGTTTAACAGAACCATTATTACTTCTTAGTAGAGCTAGAGCTGGAGATGTTGGTAATGTTGCTTATGACATTGGACATGCCATGAAAAAACAAACTATCCGTACTTTTGATAGAATGGCTCAACAAAGTAAAAGAGTTAAAGGAGAAACCACTAGAGGGTTAAAAGAATTTGATGATGAAGAGTGGGTAGAAATTTATAAAACTGGATTAGCTTTAGAACAAGCTACAATGGATAGGATTGAAGGCTTAACAGGTGAAGCACTAAGTAGTGGATTAGCTAAAAATCTTCAGAATGCTTTTTTTAAAACAAACTTATTAACTCAATGGACTTCAGCAGTTCAACTAGCAGCTTTTACTACAGGTAAAAGATTAATTAAACAAAATGCAGAATCTCTTTACTTACATAATGCAGGTATTAAAAAACTTGGTAAGAAAAAAGTTCAATATTTAAGTGATCAACTAGAAGAACTTGGAATACCATTAGATCAAGCTAATGATTGGTATAAAAAATATTTAAGTAAAGATGGTGTTTTTGATGTTGCTTCTGCTAACAAAGATATTTTTTATAAACAAAGACTTGTTAGAGGAGCTAATAGATTTACAAGAGAAATTATTTTAAATCCTAGCACATCATCAGCTAATAGACCTTTGTGGTTTTCACATCCAGCAGGACAATTGCTTATGCAGTTTGCTGGGTATCCTACAGTTTTTAATAACACAGTTTTAAAAAGGTTTGTAAACGAAGCTGCAGTATATCCACTACAAACTACACCTAAAATTTTAGCAACTACTATGCTTATGACTAGTGTTGCAATGATGGGTAACTATATTAGAAGTGGTGGTCGTAATTTTGAAGATCAAGAACCTGCAGAATTAATTACTCGTTCAATTAGAAGGTGGGGTGGTTTTGGAGCTTTAGAATACTTTGATAAAACTTCTACAAACTTAGAGTTAGGAAGTGGTCAACTAGGTTCTATTTTAAAAGCTGGTGGTCCTTTAATGG
>Ga0187218_1000839_pt1 | contig 9653 bp, 10 predicted proteins | sample 14SPOviralmetaG_FD_130167 | JGI IMG/M metagenome (GOLD analysis project Ga0187218, IMG submission 130167) | Marine viral communities from the oligotrophic San Pedro Time Series (SPOT) site, San Pedro Channel, CA, USA - 14 SPOT_SRF_2010-08-11... | ecosystem: Environmental > Aquatic > Marine >...
AAGCAAATCAATTCTTGAGAAGGTTGATTTATCTCATAGAGACGACATAGTTTATATTGAAGAATTAATGATGGATTGTCGTTCGGTTTTCAAGTATGCGAGAAATTATTGTTCTGGTTCTTCTGCTGTTCTCATGGCTCTTGATTTATTTCAAACAATTGAGATTGCTGGCTTCGATTGTGATTATGTTGAGTTCATACCTGAATGCGAAAAACTTCAAGACGGAACATTAAGAATAACAAAGACACCAGAAAATAACCCAAATTATTTCTTTGACGATTATCAAAGAGAAGGGGATATTTATAATGTGCCAAATGGCAAAAGGGTTCATTTAAGATCTTGGCAAGAATTAAGTGAAATTAATCGTCATTTAAGTTTTATGTATTCAGATTGTAAAAGAACAATTACAAATTACAATGATAAGAAATCTATCTCTGAATATTTCAAAACTAAATCATTAAAATATCTAATGGGTCAATCATTGACCCGTTCTGTAAAAACAACTGTTGCTTTTTGTGTGCCAACAACTTCAAATAATATGAATTGGAAAACTCTTGAAGAAACTCATTTGTATACAATCTTATTGCCTTCGATTTATAATTTAACTTCTGATTTTAATATTGAACTTTATCTGGGCTTTGACCATGACGACAAATTATTTTCAACAATTGATTTGCCAAAGGCTTATAAAGATATCAAAATGAATTGGATTTCATTTGAAGGTTGTAAGGGCAACCCCTGTAAGATTTGGTCTGATTTATCGAAGAGAGCAATTGACGACGGGATTGATTATCTTCAGATTGGTGGCGACGATATTATGTATGACGGCAGAAAAGAATGGCTTGGCAAGTTTATTAAGTTATTAAAGAAAAATAACAATATTGGTTACTCTGCTGGTTATTCAAATAATGATAGAATACCAACTCAATTCTTATTACATAAAAAACATTTTGAATGTTTCGGTTGGATATACCCGCCACAAATACATAATTGGTTTTGCGACGATTTTCTTTTTGGTTTATATCGAAACAAGGGCAATTGGTGTAAAGAATATCACCACCAGAACATGGGCGGTGAGCCAAGATATCAACCCAAGAATGATAAGAAACTTTGTGAAATGTTAATCAAGAGACATAAAAAATTATTAAATAATCTGAATTAAAAATATATTCTTATTATATATAAATGCCAAAGAAATGCCCAAAAGGTCATAAGGTTTGCCGGTGCGATCAAAAGAAGAAATCAACGCCCAAAGTTTTAAAAGTAAAAGACGAAGACCCAAATGAAAAGTTCGAAGACATTCACCCCAACTTGCCACAAATGCCAAGCCTTTGTTTAATTATTGGGAGCGTTCGCTCAGGCAAGTCAAATCTATTAGTTAACTTTTTTTGTAATGAAGATTTTTATAAAGATAAGTTTGACATTGTAAAGTTTATTAGTTCAACCCTTCATACAGATAATAAGGGCAAGATATTATCGAAACATTTTGAATGTGAAGACCATTATGAAGATAGCATGATTGAAGGAATTAAAACAGAACAGAGTAAGTTTGATAAAGAAGATAGACCGACGTTTGCTTTGGTAATGGACGATATTTTGACAAAAGATTTCAAGAAAAGTAACCAAGTCTCATTTTTTTCAACAAGGTTCAGACATTACATTGATTTTTATATTATTGCGGTTCAATCATTTCGGGCTGTATCTGGTATGATTAGAAACAACGCAACTGACGTAATTATTCACAAACAGCAAAACACAAAAGAACTTCAAAAGATTGCCGAAGAATACGGGGATATGGTTGGTGGTGAAAAGAACTTTATGAAACTTTATGAAGAAGCAATGAAAGATAGATATTCATTTTTATATTTGAAATTATCTGAAAACCCCGCTCATGCTTATATTCGATTTGAAAAACAAATATACCCAACAAGAGAAAGTGAAGAAGCGGAAGAATTAGAATTAGACTAATTAATTATTTTTTTTGATATTATTTTTAAAATATTCATATACAATATAAATATGAATGATCTTTATGGCACTTCAGCACAAGCGATATCAATGGGTAACGCACGAACTCAGCAGGTAAGAGATATGAATGAAAAGATAAGACAGCACAATTCTGACGTAGCCGATAAGATACAAGGCTTAAGAGACCAAGAAAAATCGAACGCAACTATGCTTGATATTGAAAGAACTGGCAAAGAACTTTGGACTGGTGCGAATATGCCGAATAAAGTCAAGGCTTATCAAGATTGGAAGGCGAAACGTCAAGCGTCAAACCCTGAAAGTAATTCAAATAAAAATCTCGGGGCAGACGCTGAAGAAGGCAACCCCATGAGACAAGCAATGAGTGAAAGTCAATTAACCGACGAAGCGGGTCAGCCACCAGTTAATGAAGGTTCACCTGCTGGTGCTGGTGCTGTTGAAGAAACTGCTGAAGTTTCTGAAGGTGCTGGTTCTAAATTGGCAAAGGGTATGCCCGGGGTTGCTGAAATGACAGAAGACGGTTTATCGAAACTTGGCAAATATGCTGGGGTTGCTGGTGGTTTAGCCCAAGGCACTATGGACGTCATGGCAGATTTCAAAGGTGGTAAGTTTCATTTGGCGGGTGACAATACAGAACATAAGATTGGTGGTGTATTAAATCTCGCAGGTTCGATTGCTGACGTGGGTGGGGCAGTATACCCACCATTGGCATTAGTTGGTGGGGCATTAGATTTAGCGTCTGGTGCTGTGAATGAAATTGGTGATTTAGTCAGTGAAGATAAACAATCAGACGATTTGAAACAAAAGCAAGCACAAGAAACGGTTCAAGAAGTAAGCGTTGCCCCCCAGCCAACTGTTGCGACTGGTCGAGTTCAATAATTTAAAAATCGCTTTTTTTAAACAAATAACAAAACTTCGATAATTTTAATTTTTTATATTTCTCTCTTGATAATTAGAGAACAAATCTTTATTTTAATGAATGGGTCAATGACTGACACGGGTCAATATTGACCCAAAGCATTTAAAGATAATTTAATATATAAAACTAAGTATAGATAACAACAATGTCAAAAACAATCTTTGTGCCAAAATCAATTAAATGTCAATCGAATATTACAGACGAAGAAATCAGAGCATTCTATTCGCTTCACCCTGTGAATGCGTCTAATGACGATTATGACTTCAAAAAACAACTTGATAGAATTATCACAGAATATCTTGACTTTGGATATTGTCAAGAGTTTGTGTCAGCAAATGCTCGCAGGTGTTTCAAGAAGCAACTCAAAAAAATGATACTGGTTGATAAGCCAAATAACTCAAAAAAGTATGACCATTTTCTTTCATGGCGAATGAAGCAGATTTCAATTCACAAATCAAAGCAAAGAGATTATATTATTGATAATATTAAAAACCACGATCTGGCTGAAAAATACAATGATTTATCAAAAAAATACACAGAACAATCGAATGATATTTATAAACTTATCAAAGAGAATGAAGAACTAAAACAAAAACTAAAGAAATATGAGAGTGGGTCAGTCATTGACACACCAGAAGAAAAAGTAGAAATAAAATATGAAAGTTCAGAAGAAGAAGAAGAATTATCTTCTGAAGAAGAAGACGATTTTGAAAGTTATGAAGAAGAATTACAACATAGAGAAACTATCACAAATGATTGTAAAGATATTATTCTTGATATTATTGACGGTATTAAGTCGCCACCGGTTGAGAAACCTGTTGAGCCAAAGAAAACAATTATCAATGAAACACCAAAACTAATTATCAAGACAAAAAATATTAGTGAAGAAGAATACAAGGCTCTTAAAACCGACGGGGATAAGGTTGAAAAATATTGGGTCAAGATTGACGAAGTTATTGAAGAGATTGAAAAGTTCTTTATCAAGAATTGTAATCGTGATAGAGAAAAAATAACAGAATTAAGTAACATATTTTATGAGTGGCATGAAGTAGAATGTGAGAATGTTATTGAAAGTCTTTGGACAGATACCAACATTTCAGATAGTCAAATCGATAAAATAGTTGATAGACCTTTTGATATTCTCAGGGATAATCTTAATCAAGAAGCAAAATAATTTTTAATGTTTTCATACGCTTCTTGTATCTTTATAAAAAATGAACTTTCACCCCCTTTGTCTGGGTGGTGCTTCAATATTAATTTTCGATAAGCCTTCTTGAAATCGTCTTCAGAAGAAGATTTTTTAATTTTAAAGATTGGATCAATATCGTCAGAAGTATTATCAAAATAAGAAGTGTTATCATGGTTATTTTGATTTTCGTCATAGAAATATTTACCACCGAAGAAATCTCTTTTGAATTGTTCTTTTCTTTCTTTCTCTCTTTGAGACCAAGGCTTCTCACGATAATATTCGTCTTGTTCTCTTTTCTCTCTTTCTTTTTTAGTTTCTCGATTATACGGCGACTTGTTACGTTTGGGTGGCACGTCTCGCCAAACTGGTGTTTCTGAAGTTGCCCACCATAGCGGATATGGATTTGCCCCACCTTTGCCCATTTCAATAATAAGAGACAAACATTTTATTTTGAATGAAAAAACGAAATCTTAAAAAAATATCTTTGATATATTAAATTAAAAAAAATGCGTTTAGAAATAAAATCTGGAACGGCTAAGAATAAAAAGTGGAAAGCGATTTTTTATAATGACGAAGGTAAGAAGATAAAAACGTCACAATTCGGTGATAACCGATATCAAGATTATACCCAGCACAAAGACAAAAAACGAAGAGATAAATACAGAGATCGTCACAAAAAAGATCTGGCTTCTGGTGATTACATGAAACCCGGTTTTCTAAGTTTCTACATTCTATGGGGACAATCAACATCTTTAAAGAGTAATATTAATGCTTATAAAAAAAAGTTTAAGTTAAAATAATATATTTTAAATATATTATAATAATATATAAAATGAATGATCACACAGACCTTCAGGTTATCGAATGTAACCGATTACACAGCGAAGAAGCCAAATCAAGAAATAATGAAAACTTTGCTCTTTGGACAAATAATCTACAAGATATTGTTCACTTAGAAGCGGGTGACAAAGTTTCAGTTCATGGGGCAATGGTTTCTGAAAGGGGTGCGGGTCAAAGTTCTTCAATCGAAATCAAAGGTGAAAGTCTTGGTTTTAAAAAAACATTTCAGCATATTGTGGCAACGCCCAAACATATTGCCGGTTCAAATGCTTCAGAAATGATTGTTGGTGCTGATACAATCGAAGCGGTAGTAACAAACACAGAGAAAGAAATAAGAGACGATGAAGGTAATTTTCTAATGTCATATTATGTGCCAGCCAACGGCAAAAACTATATTGATTTACCACGAAGATTTTGGCTTGACGAAAGCGAAACCGCAAAATATACTGGTGTTGATAAGCAATCTACTGGTATGTCATTGTGTGACCCATTCAATCAAAGAGATACTGAAAACACTTCAAAGGTTGATAAGTTTGCTTTTTATGACGATTTTTATCAAATATATACTGGATCAAATGTAGAAAAGTTAAGCAAATTGAAAAAAGATAATTCGAGATTTACAATCATGATGGCAGAAAAAACATACTTCTCTGCTTCTTCTGCTTCAGCCAATAAATCTTCTATGCCCCCACAATATTTAAGAGAACCGGAATATATGACATATTACCCATATAGAGAATTAAAAACAGTCAAAGTGCCTTCAGGTTTTAATTCACCAGAATATATTGCTACAGAGATAACAAGACAACTTCAATCTGTAGTCTCTCAAAATACATTCACATTAAGAGACGGAGAAGATAAAGTAGATAACCCAGATTTGCCGGGCTACCCGATAGCGATCACTCGAACCACAGAAACAGAAACATATAAACCTTTCAATGTTGCTTCAATAACTCATGAATATAGTTCTCAAACTCAATTCAATTCTTTTTTGAATGCTTCAACCAATCTTAACGACGGTTATGAATATCTTAAACAATATCATATTGTTGGGTGTAAGAGACCAGAACTTTATGAAACGGGTAGATTAATTAATCGAACTTCGGCTCAAGTTATCAGTGGCACACTTGGCTCACATATTATTTCAGCGACAAACGGGTCTGCTTATGTAACTTCTCTTGATTATGACGATACAGCAGTCTTGGACGATTTCAGAAACTTTATTCTGGCACAAGAAAAATACCCTGAAATCTGGGATATTTTCTCAGATACAAGAACACCTTATAATGCGAATGATACAATCAATAATTCTCGTTGGTGTCATATCAATAGATATCATAATGCTTCAATGACCCATTACGCTGGAGCAGTCGCAAACACAATATTTGATACGGCAACTCTCGGCTGGGGTGGTTATAAAGACTTTTCATGGAATACTGCTGACATTGGAAATAGTAAGTTTATCAAACAATGTAGTTCTGTAATTTTACCTTTTGAATATGACGCAAGCCAAAAAGATACATATTATGCGAAGCCCGACAATAACCTTGGTGAAAGAACTTACGGCTGTTTTGGTCGAAATGCTTCAGGTAAGATAATTATTTATGGCACAAAACATAACGGGGTTAATTCAAGTCTTTCAACTCTTTTGATAAGTGCCAGTGGAGCAACTACAATTGAAGAAAAAAGAAAGATTGGTTTTGATCAGCATTTTACTGCCCCGGGTATGAATTATGTTTTACCATGTAATGGATATGCGGGGGTTAATGCTTTTACAACCACAGACACTTATGCTGACAGCCTTTTAGTGAATGGGAATACTGCGAATGGTGCGACGCCGTATGATATCGACCCATTAACAAGATACAGAATTAATCAATTATATTTGGGGGCTAATGCCCCACGATTAAATTATGACGGAACACATTTCACAATTTCTGATTTACATACAGCACAAAACTCTGGAAATGAGAACAGAGCAGACAACCCTTTTTTTACTGCTTTTGCGAGAGACGCAACTTCAGAAAGCGACGTGGTTTACGTTATGAACCCAAGAGAACAATATAATGATTTAACAACCGCAAGAAAACCTTATATTTTAGACGTGGCAACGTCTATTAAAAACGGGGCGGCTAAATTATCAACGGCAACCTTTTTGAATACCAATCTCGAACCATGGCGAATATATGATAGTTTAACGGGTGTTATGATTGAAGATTTTAATTTAACAGAACAAGAATGGCAAGGGTCTCTTTGGGAACTTTTGGGCTTTTCATATAAACAATTTAACTCAAGTAAAAATACTCGATTATCTTATGTGAGTTATGATAACGCAAATGATTTATCGATCTTGGCAACAAATGCTGAAGTCAACGAAGGAGATACAAAGATTTATGCTCAAAATATGTATGGTGTGCCATTATTTACGAATATGTTACCGATTGGCGGTTTATTTCAAGATAATAGTAATAACTCTTATTTAAGATATTACCCTGAAATCAAACAAAAAACTCAATCAATTCAAATTATAGCCGATAATTTACCAACAAGAATGATAAGGGGTTACTATACAATCAGATCAAATCTAATTACTGATACGCCTTTTATTGGTGGCAAAGTGAATAATACAACTATGCCAATTATTGGTATTGTTGATAAAATTAATGGTGACGGTGATTTCTATTTTCAACAAGAAAGCAGTTTGGTTTTCACAATTACAAAACCTTTAAGGCTTGCGTCATTAACTTGTTCGATACATGACCCCGACGGTTCTTATGCGAGAGTTTCAGAACAATCAACAGTATTATTCAAACTTGAAAAAGACCGAAAAATAACTTATAATGTGGCTGAAGAAATTATTCAAGAACAACAACAACAAAAATAATTTATTTTTTGATAAAATTAAAATATTGTTATTAATTATAAAATGATTTCTCAAGTTAAATATCAGCAGATTGGTTTGCTACTTAAAGAAGCAGAAAGAAGTGATTTAAAAATACATATTGCCGAAGTTTGGGAAGATTGGGACGAAGAAGAAAAAACTGATCAAAGTGTTTTTGATAAATTATTAAGTTTATACCCTGAAAAAAAAATATTTGTTAATAGTATAAAAAAGAATGCCGACGACGAAAATTGGGACGAACTCTTTGACTAAATCTTTCGAATTAGACGAAGACACATGGGAAGAAATTAAATCTATTTTAGCCAAGAACGGCAGACCAGATTTAATTCAAGCATTAAAAAATGGTAATGACGACGATTATAAACCGACAGAAAAAAAAATAAAAGAATATTATGAATATTATGAAGGGTATGAAACAGAACCTGAAGAATATGATCATTCAGCAGTTTCGATTGACGCAAATGGGTTTTGGTCTTTAAAGTAATTATTTTGTATTAGTAACTCACAGCGTTCAGGGTATTTTTCTTGAAACTTTTTAACATTATCTTTTTTCTTATAATAATGAAACGAACATTTGGCTTGGTGTAATTCTTTATTATTTTCATATAATTCTTTTCTTTTGTCTTTATTATTTTCATAATAATTTTTTGCTCTTTCTCGATTGGCTTTCATGAAATCGGGATTTTGTTTTCTCTTTTGATAAATTACTTTATCTTTTTCTCTTTGAGATTTATAAACCTTTAGAATGTGATTAATTTGTTCGTCAGAATATTCAGACATTATCTATATGAATATATAGATAATTATTATTTAAGTATTGAACGAAGTAAATCAAGCATATCTTCTGAAAGATCGATTGGCAATTGATTATCTGGTTTCGCAAATTGAAGTTTGTTAACTGTATTCTCACCGTGTTGAAGACAACACATAACTTTTCTTATGTCAGTAATTGACACGGTTCTTTCGTGCCCTGTGAAAATGTTAGCACCTTCACCTTGAGAACTATTCTCAAAACCGCAACTGGCTCGATACCATTTTTTTGTAAGCATTATTGTTGCTTCATGAATTAACTTTTTAGCGTCACCACAATCTATTGCGTGAATATTAAAATCTCTGTCTGACATACAGAATAACATTTTATTTGAGCCAACACAACCAACTTTATTATGTTTCAAAGTATCATAAGAATATTCAATATATTCAGGGAAATAAATGTCGTCGTCGTCGAAGAAGCAACATATCTTTGTTTTTGATCTTTTAATTAATTCGTCTCTTTTCTTGCCGATTGTTCTCTTTGGCTTATTAGTTACGTAATCAAGTTTCATGGGTGAAATGGCTTTCTCAAAATCTGGTATATCTTTAATGAACTTGTCTTGCCCGTCGTCGTCGATTATTATTGTTATCAAATGGTGGGGATAAGTCTGGGATTTCAAGTTCATTAAAAATAAAGGCAAAAACTTGTGCCGATTATAAGTTGGCACTAAAATTGAAATTGGTTCTTTATTCATTATAATTTATACAAATATATTATTTTTATATTTTAAACGAAATATTTATAAGTGGGTCAATAATTGACCCGATCAGTAAAACCAACCCTTTGAAACTTTTTCATATTCTGCTTCAACTTGTTTTTCTTTTTCTTCTTTGATTTGTTCTCTGGCTTCAAGTTTTCTGATATAATTCTTGATATGTATTAATTCAACCTTTAACTCGCAAAGTTCGTCTTTTATCTGTTCGATTGGCTTTCTACCTTCTAGTGTGTTATCAAGTTGTCTAATCACATGACGAGAAAAAGGATTGTCACTCATTTTTAATAT
>Ga0187218_1000842_pt1 | contig 9625 bp, 13 predicted proteins | sample 14SPOviralmetaG_FD_130167 | JGI IMG/M metagenome (GOLD analysis project Ga0187218, IMG submission 130167) | Marine viral communities from the oligotrophic San Pedro Time Series (SPOT) site, San Pedro Channel, CA, USA - 14 SPOT_SRF_2010-08-11... | ecosystem: Environmental > Aquatic > Marine >...
AAGGGCGCCATAATTGCGTGCCATCGACGTATGTGCGCATATATATGCGAGACTGAGTCGATTCACAGCTCGCAAACGGTCTTTCACCATCGAGCATATATACGCATATACCCATGTCATATCTATGTAATAATCATGTCATATTTAAAATGTGGTTATGTCCTTATGGGTTGTTATGTATTAACAAAAATTGATATGAAATCACAAGAAAAAAAGTTAGACATTTCTTCCATGCTTTATGTTGCTATTATGATAACAGTGTTTATATTAGCATTATGACACCCATTACAGTACTTATTATTACAGCATTACTCGTTATTATTATTGGTAACACAGTAGACATAGAAATACGCGATTAACCGCATTACCCACGTACAGCTCCACATTGTTGGTTCTTTTTTCCAAAAAGCCCCATTTGACCCATTTTCCATAAGATATTGAAAAAGAGACTTTAACGGATCTTTTGCATCGAGCCTGTTTGGATACCTCAGATATTTTTCGTATATTACCACATATGACAAAACGTAAATACAATGGATGTGAGTTATCATCCCCACTATATAGACAAGTGGCTGCCGAAATGGCACGAGACAAAAATAAAACACTAGTTATTAACGAATATAAACCTAAACGTGGTAAACGTAGTTAGAGAATTTATTATATTACACACCGTACACATATGGTTTAAGATAAAGAAAGCACCTCGTTTGTGGTTTCTTGATTAATTCCTTTTTCCTATATATACGTAGGACTGTGGGTGTGGGTGTAGAGCGAGTAGTTTTCGATTTAAAAAAGTAAAGATATGGCCGAATTAGATGTACAACTAAAACAAGTTTTAAGAAGATTTCCTCCTGGTGATAGATGGGTACCAGTAGACGCCGAACAACCTATATTTTCTTCCTTAACCGAAGGTATTGAATGGGTTTTCCAACAAACAAAAGAAACTGATTATGTTATAAAAGCTGCCGCTGGTAAAGTTTTTATATATCATGAAAATGAAATAGCACCACCTGAACCAGAGCCAATCAAAACATTTAATTTATATGGGGAATATGAATGAGCAGGGAAGAGATAAAAAACATTATGAACGCAATGCTAAAGTTGCATGGTATGGGGTAGTAGGAATGGTAGCATTGTTAGTTTTAACAACATTAATGGGGTGTTAAATGGATTTAAGAGATCAAATAAGACAAGAACTTAAAAAAAATCAAAAGAGTAGAGGTTTTGGGGATACATTTGAAAAATTTACTCGCTATACTGGTATTAAACGTTTAGTTAAATGGTGGTATGGTGAAGAAGATTGTGGATGTGACCGAAGACAGGATTTATGGAATAAATGGTTTCCATATAAACAGGATAAAGAATGCAACGAATAACAGCACAAGAAGCAGAGCAATTTGTTCCTTTAAAAAAGGATCTTAAATCAGATATTAGTGATGCAGCATATTTCACACTAACCCCCTCTAATATTAAACCGGGTTGGGAAGATGTAACTTATTATTTACCACGTAAAAAACGCATGTATGAAGGTAGACAGGGCGATGGAGATTCGTGGGTATACGTGTTATCTAATGAATCTCAACCAGGAATGTATAAAATTGGATATACATCACATGAAGATGTTGATAAACGTGTAAAACAATTGTCTAGATCTACATCAGTAGCGACTCCTTTTCAATTAGAGTGGGCATTTCGTTGTTTTAATGCAGAAAGATTAGAAGGAGAGGTACACAAGAAACTACAGGGACATAGGATTGCAAAAGATCGTGAATTTTTTGCAATATCATTAAATGAAGCAAAAGAAACAATACAGGATTTGGGAGAAAAATATATCTAATCGCAAAAATATTTGGAGAAGCAAAATATCTTTCGTATATTGACGTATAATATAAAAAGATAAAGATATGTTTGTAGTAGATTATTTATTAGTAGGAGTTTTAGTTAATTTGTTTTTTGAAATTACTCAAAAAGGTAATTGGGGATTATCAGATAGAATTAATGTATTATTGTTTTATCCATTGTTTATTGTGGGAGTATTAGGAGTAGCTGTATTAGCTAATATGTTTAGTTTTTTAAAAAATCAATAATATATGAATAATTCAAATTTTTGGTTAACATACGAACCTGAAGGTAAATTTAATTTACTGGAATTAGCAAACACTCAACGTGCTATCACTAATTTTGTTAAAATATTAACAGAAAAAGAAATTAAAGTCGACTTTCATGCCCATAATGATGGCGATTCTATGACAAATGGTGAAAGAATCACAATATCATCAACAATTTCAATGAATACTATAGATAGTGTAGTAGGTACTGCACTTCATGAAGCCGCTCACTGTAAATATACTGATTTTAGTATATTAAAAAGATTAATGAACGAAATGTATTCAAGAGGTATCCAATCTGGTCATAGTATTATTTCAACTTTATTAAATTTTATAGAAGATCGTCGAATTGATTCTTTGATTTACCAAAATGCACCAGGATACCAAGGATACTACAGATCTATGTACGAAAGGTACTTTTATAGTAAAACAATTGACAAATCATTAAAAGGTCCCGAATATAGAGAAGAAAATTGGGAATCATATTTGTTTAGAATTATTAATATATTTAATAAAAATACAGATCTCGATGCTCTTGCTGTGTTACCTCAAATATTTAATATAATTGATTTAAAAAATATAGATAGATTAAAAAACACAGCGGATTCATTAGATACTGCTGTGGAAATATATAAAATCCTAGCAGATCATTTTAAATCTATGACACCCGAAGAACGTAAATCACAAGTTCAACAAAATAAACAAAATGCTAGTGATAAAGCGCCATCAAGAGAAGAAACTAAAAAAGCATTTGCAAAACAAGAACAATTTATTAAGGGTGTAGTACATAAAGCCGCAAGTTCCCAAAAAGAACTCAACCAAATTGAAGCAATCAATAAATCAAATATTAAAGAAGACCGTGTTTCTGCTGTTGATAAAAATGGGGTTAAACGTAGTGCTCGTAAAGTCCATGTAATCGATGGAATTACAAATTCATTAATTAATAGTAATTTATATGGTGTTTTTAATGCATCAGATTTTGCATACCGTGATAACATAGATGAAGGTTTAAATTTAGGAAAAAAATTATTACGTAAATTACAAATTACAAACGAACAAGTAACTTTAGCATCTAAAAGATTAAAGTCTGGTAAAATTGATGCTAGAAGAGTATATGCTGCTAATTTTGAAAACGATATATTTTACAAAATCGACAGAGCAAATTACAAACCTATTAGTATACATTTATCAATTGATGGTAGTGGTAGTATGCAAGGTGAAAAATGGAAGCAAGTATTAACTAATACTATTGCGTTAGGTTATGTATCTTTACACATGAAAAACATAGATTTAACTATATCCATTAGAACTACTGGCGAAGATCCAAGTTTATCATCAAAAACAACACACATTCCCTTGTTGATTTTGGCTTTTGATAGTAAAAAACATACATTAAAAGATTTAAAAAAATTAGGTTATTATAAAGTTTATGGATTAACACCAGAAGGTATGTGTTTGAATGCGTTAAACAAATATATTCCTAACTCATCTTATTATTTAGATAGCTATTTAATTAATATGAGTGATGGTTTTCCTACCTTTGAAAGTAGTGGATTTGTATATAAGGGAAAGTCAGCTATATTAGATACAACTAAAGCTGTTAATAATATAAAGAAAAAAGGTGTTAATGTGTTAAGTTACTTTATAGAAACAGATACTTCTACATTTGTGAAAGTAAATGAATTGATGGATGATTTTAGAACTATGTATGGTAAAAGCGCAACATTCATCGATCCTAAAAACATATATCAAATTACTAAAACATTAAACAACTTATTTTTAAAACGAGATTTAATATCATGAAACATAAAAGAACAGAAAATAGAGGAAGACCATCAGAAAAACCAGCAGTAATAGTTAAAAAATTTACTCGCGAATATGATGATTCTATTTGGCATTATGATTTAGATAAAGTTTCTAATGGGCCTTATTTAGTAGAAGTATTAGATCCCGAATATGATAAAATAGAAAAACTATTTTATAAAATAGAACGCTTAAAAGAACCTAAATTTCACGAAAATGGAAGAAAAAAACGAACAACTAAGGCTGACAAACTCGCGCTTGAAAGCGCTGAGAAAAAGTACTGGGCAGAGCATTATAGACTTTTTCCAAATGAACGACCAAAAAAGCGAGGCAGGAAATCGAATTGATGATTATTGGTATAGTGGTGAAACATTTGAAATGATGAGTGATGATGAATTTCAAATAGAACAAATACTAATGGAAGCCGGAGCTTACGGGCTAAGAAGCGAAGTAGATCATTATGCCAAAAGACTTCTTGAAAGAAATCCATTGTCTTCGAGAGTTGATGCATATGTAAAGGCATACCATGAACTAATAAGAGACTAATTATGAGTAGCCAAACAGAAAATATATTAATGGAAGTTTACCAGGAAGTTGAAAAGAATAATCTTCGTGAAAAATTTAATAAACAACTTATTAAAATGTCTACCCAACCTAAACATAAATGGAAATCTATTAGTGAAAAATATGAATATGCATTAATGCGAATTAAAGAATAATGGAAGAAATATTTAAATTAATAGAAAATTTAATTGATGATATCGAAAGAGACCATGAAATATCTAAATCTGAAATCCTTACAGAATTATATAAAATAAAACAAGAGGCAGAAGATTATCAATTGAACCAAGATGAAAATTTGGATTATTAGAAAATTTTTAATATATATAAATGATCGTTAGTAGTTATATTAGCTACTTTTTTGGACGCGGGTTCGATACCCGCCACCTCCACTAAGAAAAAATCATGGGGGTGACTGGATTTGACAGGAAGATAAGGATATAACGAAGATCAACGCGCAACCGGCAATAAGGTTAACACGATGAATGCAGGTATTTTCGCTTCATTAGCAGCAATCAGACTTCTGGCAACAGAAACTGTAGCTACTGAAGAGTCAGTATACGCTATGGCTGCCTAGTTAGGCACTCAACATCAACGGGTATAATAGAACATATATCGTTAAAGTTCCTGAGAGCAGCCATAGGCTGCTCTTTTTTTTATATATTTATTTTCGTATATTATAATATCCATATATGAAAAAGTTGCTATTATTAGTGTTGATGTTATCAACACTTTGTGCTTCTGCACAAGATTTAAAAAAGATATTCAAGTTCGCCACATTCTATGGCGCAGTTAACGGAGGAACCTCACTCTCCAACGTTGATGTTTATTCTGTCACTGATGGTTTAACAACAACTACAATAGAAACCCCATTCGATTATTCAGTTGCATTAGGAGTTAGAAAGATAGCTCGTTTAGGTTATGAAAACCGTGCTAATACATTTTATAATGGTACAGAAAATACATTTTCTGATGCTGCTACTATAGGTAAAATTAAAGGATTTGAATTTTTATTTGAAGCTGATTATAAAAGACAAGAAGGTATAGAATATCTAGATCAGCACCACTTTTTACGTTATGTAGATGATAATTGGGTAGCTAAAGTAGAATATCTTGAAGATGGTTTTGCAGATATTAAATATTTTGAAGCATCGGAACGTTACAGATATAAAATAGAAAATTTAGATGAATTAGATTTTTTACCTAAAGCATTAAAAAAAGGGAAATTATCACTTAATATAGGTGCTGTTCAACGTTTATCAGAACCTTACGGGTATGATCCACTTGAAGAGTGGAAACTATCTAATGGTAATTTACATTACACATTTTTAGCATTAGAAGAAGGTTATAATGTTGATTTTACATCGCAGGATATTCAATATACAGATCCACAAGGAAATATAGTAGCAGAAAACACAGCAGTTTGGGAAGCAGTAGTTATTCCTCAAATGTTAGCTGATTACACTGAGAAAAAAAGAAACCAACAAGACAATACTATACAACATTCATTAGTTGTTGGATTTGACTATTATTATTACACAAAATCATTTTGGTTACACTCATGGGGTAATTTGATGCCTTGGCATTATGATGATGGTGGTGAATTTTCATTCCATAACTTTAATGATGGTGAACAATGGTATGATTATTCAGGTGGATTGATTTTTGGATACAAATACAATAAACATCTAGGAGTTTTTATAGAAGGTAAATACAATAAATATTGGAATAGAGAATGGCATGATTTCTCATTTGGAATGAATTACGTAATATTTTAGAAAATGGCAAAAGAATTAAACGAAGACACTACATTAAAATTAAGTATAAAAACATTAGCAGGTATAGCTGTATTAATTTTTACCCTTGTGGGTATGTGGTTTACATTACAGGCTGAAATCACTGAAGCTAAAGAATTACCATTGCCATCAGATCCTGAAATTACTAGAATGGAATATGATATGAAAGATCAATTAGTACGTCAAACTATTATGACAACTCAAGATGATGTAAAAGAGTTAAAAGAAGATATGAAACGTATTGAAGAAAAGATTGATAAACTAAGATAAAACATTATGAAAAAACTTCTAATATTACTACTTTTTTTACTATTTTCCTTAGTATCTTTTTCACAAAATTTATGTGATGAAGATATTTGTGTAGTAGAATTTAACGCAGGTTTTAATAAAGCAAACAGCGTAGATTGGTTGGATAAACTAGGTGATTGTGGAGTTATGAGAGTTGATATTCAAAAAAGTCCTGATCTACAAAAAGAATATAATATTGTAGTTGTGCCTACTATTATAGTATTTAATGGAGAAGAAAAAAAACGCTTCCAAGCAAATATTATGATGACTATGGAAGCAACACGAAAAGATATTCAATCAGTAATTGATGAAATATTAATGGAAGCCTTTTAAATTAAAAAATATGAAAAAATTATCTTACTTATTTGTAATTTTATTTTGGTTATGTGTTACTAGTGCATTTAGTCAAAATAGTTGGATTAATGTTCAATTACTAACAGATGACTACCCTACAGAAACATCTTGGCAAATTACACCTCCAGGTGGTTCACCTATTATAGCTCAAAGTGATTCAAATTTATTACCTAATACTTTATATAGTGATACAATATCTTTAGGTGGTACTATTATTACAGCTATATTTGATTCTTTTGGTGATGGGTTAGGATCTTCACAATGGGGTGGTACAGATGGTTGGTTTTTAATACAAAACGATTGTCAAGATACTATTATGTATGTTGCTGGAAATTTTGGTGAAATATATACTGATACTTTAATTATAGCACCATGTGCACCACCTATAGTAATAAATGGGTGTACGGACCCTATAGCACAAAATTTTGACCCATTAGCTAATAGTGATAATGAATCATGTGAATATATAGAAGGATGTAAAAATCCTAATGCTGTTAATTTTGATTCAACAGCACAAGTAGAAAATGGTAGTTGTTTATATTCTGTAGAATTTATGGTAGATATGAATATTTATCCTGATACATTTTCCGTACCTTACGTAGCCGGTGAATTTAATAATTGGACTGATGAACATCCTATGTTAGACCCTGATGGAGATAATATTTGGGAAATAACAATTAATATACCAGCAGGACAATATGTTTGGAAATATATGTTAGATAATTGGGCTAATCAAGAATTACCTCAGTTAGGTCCAAATTCAATATGTTTTCAACCTGATGGGTTAGGTTTTATTAATAGAACATTAAATGTTATTAATGAGTCTATTCAGTTACCTTTAGTATGTTGGGAATCATGTTTACCTTGTGGTGCCATATTAGGATGTACTGATAGTTCTGCTATTAATTTTAATCCTTGGGCTAATTTAGATAATGGTACATGTGAATTGATTGCTTCTTGTGGTCCTGGACAAACGCCTATTGATATTATAGTTGCTCCCGACAATTATGGAAGTGAGTTAAGTTGGAAATTATTTGGTGATTATGGTTTAGTTGCAGAAGCCCCCCAAGGGACTTATTCTGGAGCACAACCTGGTTTACCCATTTCAACTTTTGCTTGTGTTGATACTGGTCAATTATATGATTTAGTTATTGAAGATAGTTATGGTGATGGTTTATGTGGTACTTGTTTTGGTGGTACAACAAATGGTAATGTTGTAGTAATAGATTGTGAAGAAAATATTTTATATAACTTACAAGATGAATTCCCAGATGGTAATTTTAATTTTCTTGCCACATCACCTCAATTTGGGCCATCTACTTGTGAAATAATTACTTTAGTAGGAGGTTGTACTAATCCTCTATCTACTACTTTTAACCCAGAGGCTGATTTTGATGATGGAAGTTGTGGTCCACCTAGAGAAGTTGGATGTACTGATAGTTTAGCCTTTAATTACGATCCAGCAGCTAATACAAGTGAAATTATATTAGGTCAATATACATTAGAAATATTTGATGGTGCTTCAGATGGGTGGGGTGGAACATGGTTAGGATTAATTCAAGGAGATTGGATATCTTCACAATATAAAATGGGAGCTAACGATGGTAATACTATTCTATTCCAGGTATCTTTAAATATATACGAACCAGTTTATGCTTATTTATTTGTAACCCCACAATCTATAAGTTCTATAGATCAAATAGCATATAAACTAACGGGGCCAGAAGGTGATGTTATTATTGATGTAATTTATTGGGATGCTATTCCATTTCCTTTTATATTAGAAGCTAATAATTTACCAACATTTGGTAATGTTTGTGTACCTAAAATATTAGGTTGTACTGATCCTACAGCATTTAATTTTATTCAACTTACAGGAGATTCATTAATTGATGTAAATACTGATGATGGTAGTTGTGAAGCTGTTATTGTGGGTTGTATGAATCCTATAGCATTTAATTTTGACTCAACAGCTAATGTTAATGATAATGATTTATGTGTAGCAGAAGTTATAGGATGTACAGATCCAACAGCATTTAATTTTAACTCTTCAGCAAATGTAAATGATCCATCAGCATGTGTCCCCGTAATTGAGGGTTGTACCGATGATGGGAAATTTAATTATGATGCTTCAGCTAACACAGATGATGGAAGTTGTATTCCTTTTATATATGGTTGTATAGATGCAAATGCATTAAATTATGATATAAACGCAAATACAGATAATGGTTCTTGTATAGCAGTAGTATTAGGTTGTACTGATGTAGATGCATTTAACTTTAACGTAAATGCTAATGTAGATGATAATTCATGTGTCCCTAAAGTATTTGGGTGTACTGATATAACAGCATTAAATTTTGATTTAACTGCAAATACAAATTCAGGATGTATTTATCCAATCTTAGGTTGTACAGATCCAGCAGCTTTTAACTATGATATAAATGCAAATACAGATGATAATAGTTGTATTGACGTAGTAATTGGATGTACAGATGCAACTGCACTTAACTATAATGTACTCGCTAATACAAACAATGGATGTATTTATCCTGTTTTAGGATGTACAGATGTAGATGCTTTTAACTTTGATCCTTTAGCCAACACTGATGATGGAAGTTGTGTTGATTTTTTATATGGATGTACTGACCCAACAGCATTTAATTATGATGTAAATGCAAATGTAGATGATGGTTCATGTGTGCCTTACATTTATGG
>Ga0187218_1000847_pt1 | contig 9588 bp, 11 predicted proteins | sample 14SPOviralmetaG_FD_130167 | JGI IMG/M metagenome (GOLD analysis project Ga0187218, IMG submission 130167) | Marine viral communities from the oligotrophic San Pedro Time Series (SPOT) site, San Pedro Channel, CA, USA - 14 SPOT_SRF_2010-08-11... | ecosystem: Environmental > Aquatic > Marine >...
AATGCTACTGTGGCTGATTCCACATTAGCTGTAGCAGGTAATTTAACAGTTGGTGGTAATTTAACACTAGGATCAGGTGCAGTATTATCTGAAGCTGAACTTGAACAATTAGATGGTATTACAGCAGGTACAGTCGCAGCTAGTAAGGCAGTTGTTGTAGATGCTAATAAAGACATAGGATCATTTAGAAATATTACATTAACTGGTGAACTCGATGCAGGTTCATTAGATGTTAGTGGTGATGCAGATATAGACGGCACATTAGAAGCTGATGCTATGACTTTAAATGGTACTGCCATAACTACAACTGCAACATTATCAACTGGTGTTTCTAATGGGAATGTCCTAGTTGCAACAAGTGGTATTGCAGATAATGATTTTCTAAAAGTTGATGGTACTAGCATAGAAGGTAGAAGTTCATCTGAAGTTTTATCTGATATAGGTGGTCAAGCAGCATTAACCTTTGGAATATCCAACACTAATATTCCTATATTTACAAGTGGTGTAGCAGATGACGACTTTTTAAGGGTTAATGGCACTACTATAGAAGGCAGAAGTGCAAGTGAGGTTTTATCAGATATTGGTGCAATATCTAATATTGTAGAAGATTCAAGTCCACAATTAGGTGGCTCTTTAGATGTAAATGGAAACTCTATAGTAAGTGCATCAAATGGTAATATTGCAATAACACCTAATGGAAGTGGTAAGGTTGTTATAGATGGAATATCACACCCAACTTCAGATGGTAGTGCAGGTCAATTCTTAAAAACAGATGGTAATGGCACTTTAGCTTTTGCTACTGTAAGTACACCTGATGCATTTCCTAGTGGTACATCTATGTTGTTTCAACAGACTGCTGCACCTACTGGTTGGACAAAGCAAACAACTCATAATGATAAATCCTTAAGGCTAGTAAGTGGTTCAGTAGGAACTGGTGGTAGTGTGGCATTTAGTACTGCGATGGCAACTCCTGCAGTTAGTGTAGGTAGTGTTACTGGAGATCCAGGAAGTAACTTAGCAGTTGCTGCAGGAAACTTAGCAGTAAGTATGAGTGGAAGTATTTCAGATACAACTCTAAGTATTAATCAAATTCCTTCTCACCAACATAATTTTGATAGAGCCTCATCAACTAATCCGAACGAAAGAAGGGTAGTTGCTACAAATAATGCTGCTAATGCTAATGCTAATACATTAGCTACTCCTATTACTCAAAATAAGGGTGGTAGTGGTTCTCATAATCATGGACACAATTTAAGTGGTAGTATGTCAGGGGCTCCATCTCTTAGTGGTAATGTTACATCTGGAAACTTAGCAGTTGGTGCATCTACTGCAACTATCAATTTGCAATATGTAGATTTTATTATAGCTAATAAGGACTAATATGCAGTTAAAGGTTGAAGAAAATTGTCCATTACATAATTTTAAAAAATGTAAACAATTTAAATGTGCATGGTTTGTTCAGATGAAAGGCACAAATCCAAATGATGGCAAAGAAGTAGACGAGTATGCTTGTGCTATAGCTTGGTTACCAACCTTATTAGTAGAGAATGCTATGCAATCTAGGCAAACTGGGGGTGCTATAGAATCATTTAGAAATGAAATGGTAAAGGCAAACGATTCAAATCAAAGTTTATTAGAAATGTCAAAAATATTAGAGTTTAAAAACAAGGGCATAATTAAACAATGAATGATATGACAAAGGTTAAAAATACAACTTTCATAAGTGCTTATGAAAACTTAGCATCTAATGACTATTGCGATAAAATGATTAATGCATTTAATAAATTAGAAGAAACTTCATCGGCATGGTCAGGTTCTGATGCAAATGGATTAGGTAATAGAAGAGACTATTCATATCGATTTGATTTGCCACACAATAACACTATTCAATTAGTACAAGAAACTAATAAAATATTAGATTCTGGTTTATTAAAATATGTTAATGATTACCCATCATTAGAAAACCAACGATATTATAGTAGAATAGTAAAAGTTCAAAGAACACCACCTAAAGGTGGCTTCCATATTTGGCACGCCGAACAGGGTCCAAATGAAGATGCAGGTAGAATGTTAGTTTGGACAATATATCTTAATGATGTTCCCAATGGTGAGGGTGAAACAGAGTTTTTAGAATATGGTATAAAAGTAAAACCAAAAAAAGGGACAGTATGTTTTTTTCCTGCATCATTTACACATACACACAGAGGCAATGCAGTCTATACACACGATAAGTATATAGCAACTGGTTGGTATTACTTAGCACAATAGGGGATAAAATATGTCTAACATAACATACATTAAAGATGGTCAAGATAATAAAAATCAACTCATTATAGATGGAGATCAGGTAGATGCTACTGATTATAGTGTAGCTTCTAATATTCATGCCATTCAATGGAATGGTTCTAAAGGTGAGATTGAATATAATGATGGTACACCAAATAAAGAAATAACAGATATATCTTCTTTTGATTTAGAAACAAAACATGCAACTGAAAAGAAAGCTAATGCAGATGCAGAAGCAAAAGCTATTTCAGATGCAGAAGCAAACATGACATATGCAGATAAAAGAAGTGCTGAGTACCCATCTATTGAAGACCAATTAGATGACATTTATCACAATGGGGTTGATGGTTGGAAAGCTACCATTAAAACTGTTAAAGACAAATACCCAAAGGAATAGTAAATGGCTAAACCTAGTGTGCAATCTGTTAAGGCTGAATTAGATACATTTACAGCACTTAGCCAAGAAAGATTTATAGAATTACTTAACAGAGTCAAAAGACTTGAAACAGTTTTAATTGGATCAGCAGGTACAACAATAGTTTTACTAATAAGCATTATTCTAAAAACATAATTACATAAAAGAGATATATAGATGGTTGTTGCAGAGATTCTGACAGGGATTGCTCTTGTTCAAAAATCTGTGGAATTTATTAAATCTAATATCTCAACAGTACAAGACATATCAGGCATAGCAAAACAAATTGATGGGTTCTTTCTTGGTGAAGAACAGATGAATAAAGGGCAGGGCAAAGGCATGTCTATTGCTGAACAATTTGGTTCAGTAGAAAAGTCAGCAAATGATTTTATTAATAGGAAACTACTAGAAGAAAAGCGTGAAGAATTAAAGTTTATTATTAATATGAGATTTGGCCCAACAACATGGGATCAAATACTAGCTGAAAGAGCAGAAAGAATTAATAAGGCTAAAGAAGCACAGAGACAGCAAAGAATTAAAGCTAGGCAACAACAAGACGAAATTATGGAGATTTTAAGATGGGTTGGTTATTCGCTTATAGTTACTGGCTTAATCTTAGGTGTATTGGTTGCAGGTGTAAAAGCATTTGCATACGAGTACAAAAGTAAACAACTAACAAGACAGCAAAAGATTAATCAAGGTTTAATTAAAAAACCTAAAATGGTTCTTTGCAGATTAAAAATACAAAAAGTTTTAAAAGATAAAATAGCCTGTATCTATGTTGCCAATAATGGAACAAACAGAAAAACATACGAATTAGAATATAATGATATTAGGGTTGGTTGCCCTAGATCATATCGTTGTAAATTTAATCCAGGCGATGAGCCTTCTATAGATAAAGTTATGGAAAGTCTAAGAGGGATAGCTAAATGATTTCTATAGTTACAAATATAGATGATTATGTCAGGGCTTGGGTAGCTAAAAGAATAGGCATTAGAGGGTTTGGCCCATCTACAGCTATCGGTGTTCAAAAAAATGGTCAACTTATAGCAGGGGCAGTATTTCACGATTATCGAGATGGACAGATTGAAGCTAGCATAGCAGCTTCCTCCTCAAGTTGGGCTACTCGATCTGTCCTATATTCTTTGTTTGCTTATCCATTTAATCAATGTGATGCAAACAGATTATTGGTTACTTGTGATGAAAGTAACGACAAAGCCATGAAGATGAATAAACAGCTAGGATTTACTCCAGAGGGTATTTTAAGGCAAATGTACTATCCCAACGATGCGATTGTTTGGGGAATGTTAAAAGATGAATGTAAATGGATAACTAAGAAGGAAACAGAACATGGGAAAGTCAAGTCCACAAAATCCTCCAACACCTGATCCCAATACCTTAATAAATGCACAAAGTAATGCTAACAGGATAAATCAGTTTACACCTTATGGTAATTTACTATTTGGATCAGTAGGCGATCAGGGTCAATTTGTGCAAGGTTCAGTACCAGAAGATGGTCAGTCAGCAGCCTTTACACAGGAAACACCTTTTCAAACACAGATGAGGGCAGCCACAGAGGGTACTGGATTAGGTCTAGGTAATACTGCTTTTGGTAGGGTTACAGGTCGTACAGTTATTGGTCAAAATCCAGATGGGTCACCTATCTATCAAGATGATCCTGACTTTCAAAATCCATTTAGAACAGCCCCAACACTATCAGGTGTATCAGCAGCACAGGACATTGATCCTACACAACTCGGTAATTTACAGAACTTTAATCAAAATATTGCAAGTAATGTTGCCTTACCGACAGGTCTAAGCAATGAGGGTCTAACGGCTTTACAATCTGATCCAGAAGCCTTTAGAGGTACTATTGAACAAAGTTTATTTGATAGACAACTAGGATTGTTACAGCCAGAACTAACAAGGCAAAGAGAAGAATTAGAAAGTAATCTTATTAATCGTGGCATACCTATTACATCTGATCCATACAATTCAGCCGTTAATAGATTAGAGTCACAGCAAGGTGAACAACTACAAAGACTAGCACAACAAGCTACACTAGCAGCAGGTCAAGAGTCTGATAGATTAGTAAATCAAGCTAGACAGAATAGGGCTATGGAGTTCGGAGAACGTGCAGCTAGTGGTGAGTTTGGTTTAGCAGCAAATCAAGCTAGTTTTGGACAGAACGCAGCTAATGTTCAGTTGCAAAATGCAAGTAGACAGCAACAAATAGCCGATCAGCTACTATCTAACCAAGTTGCACAACAGCAAAGAAGTAGAGAAATAGCTGAAAGAAATGCACTAAGAGGTCAGAACTTTAATGAGTTAGCAGCCTTATTAGGTGGGCCACAAGTACAACAGGCTAGTTTCTTTGCACCAGGTTCTATAGATACGCAAGGTGCATTTGCAGCACAACAAGCAGCACAAAACAATGCTTACAATCAAGCCATGAATCAAAGATCAGCTAACATGGGTGGCTTATTTGGTTTAGCAGGTAACTTAGGATCAGCATACTTACTTTCATAGGATAAAAAATGGCAATTACACCACGATCAATGATGGGCTTACCTAATAGTCCTAGTTTTAGATATAAAGCACTTAATCCTGCATATCAGTCTGATCCTAGACGTATATTAGGACAATCTTTAATGACACAAGGGGCATCGTCAGCACCAGTTCAAACACCCTTACAAGGGCTTGGTAGGCTTAGTTCTGCATTAGTTGGTGCTTACTTGCAAAAAGGTGCAGTTGATCGACAAGTCGCTAGAGAAGATGCTTACAAAGATTCTTTGACTCAAGCATTAAGTGGCATTGATATGAGTTCTACACCAATACTTGCTAATTTTGCACAACAGTTTCCAGAACAAGCATTGCCAATAGCAATATCTACAGAAGCTAAAAAAGCAACAACAAAACCTACTGAAACATTCACAACTCTGACAAATGCTCAAGCCGTAAATCAAGGTTTACCAGTTGATAGAGGTCAAGTTTATCAAATTGGAAGTGTAAGCAAACAAATCAAACCTATAGGTTCAACCACAAGTGCATCTATGGGTACGTCTGTCGCACAATTAAACAGAGCAATAGAACTTACTAACAAAGAAACATTAACAGACCCAGAATCACAGGAACTTAGAGGTTTAAAGGCATTACTCAAAAAAGACACAAGAATTAATACAATAAACCCAACTACAGGCAATACTGAATCTATTGTACTACCAGGTGTTGATATTCAAAATATTTTAACTGGTGTAGATAAAAAAACAGATGACGATGTTGATCCTACAATAACTAAACAAGCAAAGCTGACTGAAAAAGAATCTAGTTTTATATCTGATGCAGCTTCAGCAACTAATGATATAAAAACAGTTGTAGACATTATGTTTAATGGTGATTTACAAAAGGGCGAATATAATCAGTTAGTATCTATAGGAGCAGGTACTAGTACTGGTAGGGCAGCAAGTGGTGATGCACAAAGATTATATAATGCAATCCAAAATTTAGTTGATTTACGACTTAGAAAAAGAACTGGTGCAACAGCAAATCAATCAGAAATAGACCTATACCAAAGTCAAGTATTACCTGGTTTTACAACTAGGGATAATACGGCAAGGGCAAATGTTGAAAGATTACTTGTAGAATTATCTGCAAACATCAATGCATTTAAACAAGGTAGAAACGTAAAAGGTTTACCAGATATTGATTTAGATAGTTTTTTAAAAAAAAGTGAGAATAAAACTAAAAAAAGTAATTTAATTAATTTACCAGACTAGGATATATAATGGCAAAACAGGTATCTATAAATGAAAGTGGTGCATCATTAGCAATTAGAGCAGCCGTAGGAAATGCACCAACAGAGCAAAGAAAATCTATATTAGAAAGATATTATCCAAAAGTTTATTCATCTGGAGACTTGCAAAAAGCTAACCCTGATCTTGATATAGAAAATAAATATGGTTCTGATAATCTGTTTTTTTTGGATAAAAATAACAATCTAACAGTTTATAATCCTCCTGGTTTAGACTTTGGCGATGTATCTAGTGTTGGTAGAGAGTTAGCTAGTGGAGCAGGTGGATTTGTCGGTGGTGCTTTGGCTTCTCCTGGGATTGTTACAACTCCTCTTGCTGTTGCATTAGGTAGTGAAGCAGGTGGTCAATTATATGATGTTGTAAGTGATGCACTTACTCCTGGAGAAGTTAAAAGACCATTAGCACAAAACCTAATAAGAGCAGGTGAGAATATAGGCATGGAAGCTGTTGGTGGTAAAATTGCTGACAACACAATGCGTGGCCTAAAAAACATAGTGCAAAAAGGTACACAAACATTAACAGGTATTAAACCAGGTCAAAGAGCAAGAGACTTTGATAATATTGGAGTGCAACCAACTGTAGCAACTTTAACAGGTAGTAGAGGTGTTGCTAATGTAGAAGAAGTTTTAGGTGGCAATATATTTGCTGCTGATATTATTGGTGCATCAAGACAAAAGCTACAAGATCAATTACAAAATGTTGTTGGTAAAATAACTAATAAGTTAGGTGATAGTGCAGCAAATGTCCAAGAAGTAGGTACTATAATAAGAAAAGGGTCACAAAATTATTTTGATAAAATTCAAGCCAAAAAAGAAACTTTATACAATGCAGCTTTTGATGCAGCAGGTGATACAAGCGTAAGTCTTAATAATATAAGGACACTTAAAACAACTCTAGAAAATGAGATGGCATCTGCACCTAATACATTGAAGAACATATACAAACCATCTTTAGATAAAATAAATAGTATATTGAAAGATGCACCAGATGGCACAATACCATTAAATGTTATAAGGCAAGTTAGAACAGAGATTGGTAAAATTATAGGCCCTGCAACACCTGGCAAAATAAAAATAGAGTCAACTGGTGATGGTAAATTAAATGCTATTTATGGTGCTTTGTCTCAAGATATATTTTCATCTGTAGATGCAGTAAGTCCATTGGCTAAAAGATTATTAAAAAAAGCAGATCAATATACAAAGTTTGTTTCTAAAAAAACAGGTGGTGTAGAAAAAACAATATCTGACATACAAAACAGAGGTCTTGATAGCTCTATTTATAATTTTGCTTTGCAAGGTGGAAAACAAGGTAATCAAAGAATAAAAGAAGTTTTTAAAACTTTAACTGTACCTGAAAGAGATGCAGTATCATCCACTATATTTTCTAAATTAGGTTATAACAAAGCCAATCCTGATTCTGGATGGTCACCAACAACTTTTTTAAATGAATGGGATAAGCTAGATACTGGTGTTAAAAAAGTTTTATTTAATAGACCAAGACAAAAAGAGATAGCAAAAGAAATAGATAGTTTGACTAGAATTGTTAGGACAGTTGATGAAAGACGTTTACTTAACAATGTATCAAGAACAGGATCAATAAATATAGGATTTGCAAATGTAAGTTCTTTATTAGGTGCAGGTGGATTATATTTATCTGGTCAACCAGAAGCAGCAGGTACAGCAATAGCAACAACTGTTTTAGCCCCAAGATATGCAGCAAAACTTATGACAAGTCCTAGATTTATTAGGTGGCTTAAATCAACAGCACAAGTAGCAAACAAAGGTGTAAATCCATTATCAATACAGTTTGGAAAGTTAGCAGCACTACCAGGTAAAGATGGTGAACTAGCAGAAGCTATAAATGCTTTTACAGGTAATCTTTCACAGAACCTATCACTACCAACAGTTAATATAGAATGACCCAAAAGAAACTACAAAAAAACTCTATCTTAGATGATTATGATCTTGATGGTGACGATACGATTACAGATGAAGAATTACAACAAGCTAAAGAGATAAAAGAGACAGAGACTAAGCTAAGAAAGAACTTAGCACAGCTACGAATGGCTAGGTACACACTTATAGGTATGGGTGTATTTACAGTAGCCATGTTTTTTATACCTCTTGAAAGAGTTAATGCTCTGACTGATTTATCAAATTTATTTTATATAAGTGGCAGTTCAATAGTTGGTTTCTATATGGGTAGTACTGCTTATATGGCAAAGAATGGAGTTAAATAATGTTAACAGCATTAATAGGGCCTGTCACAAACTTAGTAGGTAAGTTTATTGAGGACAAAGACCAAAAGAATAAACTAGCCCATGAACTAGCTACAATGGCTGAAAACCATGCACAGGAGTTAGCTAAAGGTCAGATAGATATAAACAAAGCAGAAGCTAGTCATAAATCTATATTTGTTGCAGGTTGGAGGCCTTTTATTGGTTGGACTTGTGGCATAGCTTTATGTTGGCATTTTGTATTAGCACCAGTAACTATCTTTGTTTGTGCTTACCTAGCTGTAGAAATACCAGAACTACCTACATTTGACATGGGATCGTTGATGACAGTCCTTATGGGTATGCTCGGTTTAGGAACACTTAGGACATATGAAAAGCAAAAAGGACTGACAAAATGAACAGCATTTACATGAAATTATATGACTTCTTCCATGCCATAGCTAACTACTTTTGGCACAAGTACATAAATTCATTAAAGACAGGAAAGAGCAAACAAAAATGAATATAGAGCAGCTACGCAAAGAATTAGAATTAGATGAGGGCTGTAAGCATGAGACCTATATGTGTACCCAAAACAAGGTTACAGGTGGCATAGGCCATATGATTACCGAGTGGGATGATGAAAAGTATGCAGAGGTTGGTGTAGAAATATCAGATGAGCAGGTAAAGGCTTGGTTTAACAAAGATATAGAAACTGTCCTTAGTGACTGTGAATTACTTTATGATGACTTTGACCACTTACCAGAAGAAGCACAGCTAATTATAGCTAATATGATGTTCAATCTTGGTTATCCTAGACTAAAAAAGTTTGTAGGTATGAAAGCAGGTGTCGATGGTAG
>Ga0187218_1000848_pt1 | contig 9584 bp, 10 predicted proteins | sample 14SPOviralmetaG_FD_130167 | JGI IMG/M metagenome (GOLD analysis project Ga0187218, IMG submission 130167) | Marine viral communities from the oligotrophic San Pedro Time Series (SPOT) site, San Pedro Channel, CA, USA - 14 SPOT_SRF_2010-08-11... | ecosystem: Environmental > Aquatic > Marine >...
CTGTCACAGTTGTTGGCAATGCTCCGAATATTGCTGTCACTGGTGTAGGTGTTACAACAGGCGTTTCTCCTGTTTCCATTGCTGGTGCCGCAACGGTTCCAAACACTGGATTGCAAGCAACTGCATCTGTTGGTTCTGTAACCGCACAAGCAAATTCTTCTATTAGTGTTACTGGTTTATCAGCTACAAGTGCTGTTGGTTCTGTTGTTGCCTCCATCCCTGGAGAGATTGCTGTCACTGGTTTATCAGCTACAAGTTCTGTTGGTTCTGTAACAACCACGGGAACAAGTGTTGTTTCTCCAACGGGTATTTCTGCTACTGCTTCAGTTGGCGGGTTACCAACACAACCTATTGGGGTTTCTGCTACTGGCGGTGTGGGTGTTGTCTCAGTCAACGGGGCAATGATTGCTCTTGCAACGGGAGTTCAAGGAACGACTGGAGTAGGCACTCCGACAATTATTGGTGATGCTCCAAACATTCCAACTACAGGGTTGGGTTCAACGGCAAGTGTTGGTTCCGTAACTGTAAGCGTTGGTACAGGCGTTGGCATAAATGTCACAGGTGTAGGTGTTTCTTCTTCTGTTGACTCTGTTACTGCTACGGGTGGAGTTGATGCCGCTGTTACAGGACTTGCCGCAACAAGTGGATTAAATGGAGTTACTGCTACAGGGATAGCGAGTATTCCGGTCACAGGATTACAAGCAACAGGTATTGTAAACGGACTACCACAAAACGTTACTGTGTTCTTAACAACAGCGGATGCTTCTGGTTGGGGCAGAGCAACTTGGGGTGACGGAACATGGAGTCAGCCTGTAGCTACAGATGCGGGGATGACAGCGAGTGTTGGTTCTGTTAGTGTCTCCCTCGTAAAAAGAGTGCCTGTTACAGGCTTAGAGGTGACAACGGGTGTTGGTTCTGTTAGTGTGCTCACAGGCACGGGTATTGATGTCCCTGTAACAGGGGTATCTGCATCTGGACTAATTGGACCGAGAGGAGTAACTGTTTGGGGAAGAATAGTTCCAAATCCAACAACGACATGGACAAATATTGCACCAAACAAAACAAAAGAGTATGCTGAAATTAGACCTTAACGGAGAATAGTGTTTCATGGCTAGTACATATACAACAAATACAGGTATTGAGCTGATTGCTAACGGCGAACAGTCTGGCACATGGGGCAATACCACAAATACAAATTTACAAATTATTGATCGTTTAACAAACGGCGTTGGCACAATAACCCTTTCGGGAACGACGCACACACTTACTACTACCGATGGATCTCTTTCTGATGGTCAGTACAGAGTTTTATTATTGGCAGGGTCTCCTTCGGGAACAAATACAATTACTGTAGCTCCAAATGATCAAACAAAATTGTTTTTTGTAAAAAATGGATCGGGACAAAGTGCGGTTTTTTCACAAGGTTCTGGCGCAAATGTCACGATACCTAATGGTGAAAGTGCTATTATATATTGCGATGGTGCGGGATCAGGCGCAGCGGTGGTTAACATATCCGCAACTTTTGATCTTACAACATTCTTGGAAGCATCAAACAACTTGTCAGATGTCGCAAGCGCATCGACAGCGAGATCAAATTTAGGACTTGCGATAGGCACAAACGTGTTGGCTTATGACGCAAATCTACAGGCTTTTGTAACGGCTCTTACCCTCCCTACGTCCGATGGGACAAATGGGCAGGCGTTGGTTACAAATGGTAGTGGTACTGTTAGTTTTGGCAGTGCTGGAATTGGAACTGGTAAAGCCATAGCTATGGCAATCGTGTTTGGCTAAAGGAGAAAACAAATGGCTGCACCGAATATTGTAAATGTAAGTTCGATACTAGGAAAAACAGATCAGTACGCACTTACATCAACTAATCAAACTACAATTTTAAATAACGCAGCATCGAGTGATAATGTTCTTAAAGTGAACATGATTCAAGTTGCAAACGTGGATGGAACAAATGCTTGTGATATAACGATAGATGTACACAGCGCAGATGACGGAGCGGGTACAGCCTTTTCGCTTGTATCTACTGTGTCAGTCCCTGCGGATGCATCCTTGATTGTATTGGATAAAAGCACAGCGATATATTTAGAAGAAGATATGTCAATCACGGCAACTGCTGGTACGGCAAGCGATCTTGAAGTTGTTATAAGTTACGAGCAAATCACCGACTAATAGGAGTCGCACATGGCTAAAGGTAGAGGCGGCTTTATAGGTCAAAACGGGCTGAACGCACCAGATCCTGCTACTAGTGTAAGCGGAACTGCGGGTGATGCACAGGTAGAGATTACTTTTACAAGTCCGTCTGATGTTGGTGGTTCTGCAATCACTAGCTATCGCGTATCAAATAGCACCCTAGCCCACACCGCAACAGGTTCGTCATCTCCTATAACTGTTACTGGTTTAAGCAACGATACAGGTTATACGTTTAATGTCTGGGCAATCAATGCGTTTGGTGAGTCTGTGGCGAGTGATCCGAGCGGGACATTGACACCAGAACAACCTCAACTTGGTCTGTCTTTTGGCGGTGATCCTGATAATAACTCAGCTATAACTAATAGAATAGAGTTTATTAATATTGGAACTCTAGGAAACGCTACAGATTTCGGTGACTTGACACAGGTTGCCAATGATGTATCTGGCGCTTCTTCAAGCACTAGAGGGCTTAAATTTGGTGGCACCACAACCCCATTTGCATACCTTAATGTCATTGATTACTTTACAATGCGGTCAGCAGGAAACGCTACCGACTACGGTGACTTAACTACAACAAGATATGAAACTGCTGCTTTTTCAAACAGCACACGTTGGCTTTGTACAGGGAGTGCAAACAATGCTATAGATTATGGTACTATAGCAAGCACAGGGAATGCTTCAGATTTTGGGGACAGAACACAGGCATTAGGAAGTCAGAAAAAAGCAGGTTGCGCTTCTCCTACTAGAGGAATATTTGGTGGAGGCAGCGGCACGACTAATGCAATGGAGTATGTGACAATAGCCTCTACGGGTAACACTACAGACTTTGGTGATTTAGCTTCTTCAAGACAATGGCTTATGGGCTGTTCTTCAAACACCAGAGGATTTTTTATGGGTGGGGAATCAAACTCTAGTATTGAATATGTGACAATAGCCTCAACAGGTAACTCTCAAAGTTGGGGTAGTTTAGGTAGTAATAGAGCGAAAGCAGGGGCAACATCTAGCACAACTAGAGGTATAATTTTTGGTGGGGAAGGTGGCCCTGTTATAAACTCCATATCCTATTTTGATATAACATCCGCAGGTGATATAGCAGATTTTGGTGATCTTGCGGCAATAGTAAGAACAAACGCAGGGTGCGGCACCAACCACGGAGGACTTTCATAATGCCAAATTATAACGGTGTATGGTCGCTCTCGACGCAGATGCAGAATGCTAGTGCTTGGCCTGTAGGCCCATTATCAGGAGACATTGGTTTATTTCAAAGAGGAACAACTATTGAACACATAAACATTGCATCAACGGGAAATGCAACAGATTTTGGTGATAGGACTGCTGACTTGTATGAGTGTGGTGCAGTTGCTTCCTCTACAAGAGCATGTTGGGGGGGAGGTCAAGCATATCAGGTAACTATTGATTATGTTACTATTGTACATTTAGGTAACGCCACAGACTTTGGTGATCTTACAGTTGGAAGAGCGGGTCTAGCAGGGTGCGGATCAAATACTAGGGGTATTTTTAGTGATGGCACAGATAATGCTAACAATGCAACAGCGGTAAACGTAATAGATTACATCACTATCGCGTCTACAGGTAACGCCACAGATTTCGGAAATCCTAGCCAAGCAAGAATTTATTTAGGCGCAGCAAGTAGCACTACGCGAGGAGTATTTGGAGGTGGATATGTCTCGTCAGGAGGTGTGCGATCAAACGTAATAGATTACATCACTATCGCGTCTACAGGTAACGCTTCCGATTTCGGTGATCTCACAGTAGGAAGAAATAGTTTAACTGCATGTTCTAATAATACTAGAGCGGTCTTTGGTGGCGGTAGATCATCTAGTTCCACTTACACTAATATTCTTGATTATATAACTACAGCATCTACAGGTAACGCCACTGATTTTGGAGATTTAATAACCTCTGTGAGCCAAAATGGGGCTTGTTCTAATTCTACACGGGGTGTTTTTGGTGGTGGCGCACCATCAAGCAACGCTATGGAATACATTACATTTGGTTCAACAGGTAACGCTTCCGATTTTGGGGATTTAAGTTTTTCCACGGCAGGTGTATCTGGCACTTCTAACGCCCACGGAGGACTTTCATAATGCCTAAACGTTATCAAGGGAACATTATAACAAGCACTCCGACAGACCCTGCCGGATCTTTTGAGACTAGCGCAGCAAGCGGAGTGTGGTCACTTGCGGAGCAAGAAAAGTATAACGCGGCAGGGCTGTGGCCTACGGCGGGTAACGCCGCCCCATATGCAATGCTTGGAGTTACTGAATATGAGCAAAGAATACTTATAGCTACGCTTGGAAACTCTGTAAATTGGGGTGAGACTCTGACTAGAAGAAGTCCTGCACAGGCTTGTGGCTCATCTACAAGAGCCGTTTTTGCAGGGGGTTACTATGGTGGCGGTGCTAGTAACATTATTGAGTATAATTTGTTTTCTACATCTAGCAGTGGTGCAGATTTTGGTGATTTGGCTTATGCAAAAGCTACACAAGGTGCAGGTTTTGGTAGTAATACAAGGGGTATTTTTGCAGGAGGTCAAGGTGATCCTAGAGACAGTATTCAATACATTACAATTGCGTCTACTGGAAATGCCACTGTATTTGGGACTTTATCTTCTGAAGATTTTAGTGCAGGATCTGGAGCATTTTCGTCAACAACAAGAGGGATCATAGCTGAAAGTGGCAACTCTAATTATACTCGCATGGACTATGTTACTATTGCGTCAACAGGTAATGGGGAAGATTTTGGCGATCTTACAGGAGAAACAGATCGTGATGAATTTGCAGGCGCATCAAACTCAACAAGAGGTTTGTTTGGTGGGGGTTGGACAGGAGGGGGAAGTTCTTTCAATATTATAGATTATGTAACTATTGCTAGTACTGGAAATACAACAGATTTTGGCAACCTAACTTTAGCAAGAAGACAACTAGGGGCCGCAGCCAGTTCAACTCGCGCAATATTCATGGGAGGCTCAACAGGCAGTATACGAAATACAATTGATTACGTGGAGATTGCGTCCACTGGCAATGCTGCTGATTTTGGCGATTTAGTTAGTGGTAGTTATAATCATGCAGGTTGCTCAAACGCACACGGCGGCATAGCATAGGGAGAATGACATTGCCAAAAGACACAACAACAGAACTTACATCAATAACACCAGACATTAACATTCAGCTTCCACAAGCGAAGCCTGAATACAAATCTATGTTGTCAAACATTGCAGAAAAAGCTCCTGCAATAGCACAAGCATCTAGTAACTTTTATAAGTCGCATTCACAGATGATGAGCGTTACATTAGATGTAACTGCGATCACACCTATACGTTCCGTAAAGCATAGCCTTGCTGAGATAGAAAAAACAAAAGCAGCTTTGCAAGAAGGCTACTTCAAGATGAAGAAGGAAGAAGTAAAGCTCAAGAAGCTAGAGCGTAAACTACTAGAAGAAACAGACGATTTAGAACGTGAGATGCTTGAGGTAAAGATAAATGAAAAGCAAGCACAAGCGGCAAGTTCTCGTGGGTATGTAGAAGGTGCAGTTAGAAAGCTAAACTTCTTTACTAATCAGTATGACAATCTGATGAAAAAGATCGGCAAGGATGAGCTTACTGAAGAGGATTACGAATTAGAAGAAATTAAGTACCACATTATGACGTGCATGAAGCAAGCACTTAACAGTGCAAGGCCGCGTAATGGTGTGATTGATGAAGGCAATATGATCTATCTGTTTGATCTTGGTATCAATGCAGCGCAAGCACAGCTAGAAGTTATGTCGTACCTCAACTGGGAGAACGAGCTTGTTAAAAAAGGTCAAGCACCAGAGCATCATCACACGGTGCAATGGCTAGAGGCATGTGCAGAAAAATGGGCGCATTGCCCTGGAGACTTTGCAAACAGTCGTGGTTTTGATATCATGGACAGGACATCTTTGACTAATACCCCACAAATAGAGGATAAGAAAAATGGCACACAAAGTAGTAAAGTACAGACTAGAAAGTGACGGCACTATACCAACTTGGTTAAAGTTTGGTGTATCACAGAGAACAGGCGGAATGTATCCAGTTGAAGACCCAGACACAGCTAGTCCACAAGATTGGATTATGATCGGCATATCGGCTGATGGTTCCGATATTTCTGGGGCAGTTGAAGAAATCACATCTAAAGATAATCTACAGACCTACCTTACTGCACAAGCGTCAGCAGGTAGTTGGAAAGATTTGGATACAGACGGCAATGAAGTTACTTTTGATACTGCTGCACATGCTCAACGTGTTTGGGATGATTTAGACGCACTTAACGCATAGGATGCTAAATGCCACTACAAAAACTCCAGTTTCAACCAGGTATAAACAGGGAGACAACGTCATATTCAAACGAGGGTGGGTGGTTTGATTGTGACAAGGTACGGTTTAGACAAGGGTTTCCAGAAAAAATAGGAGGTTGGTCTAAGATTGGTTCTACCTCTTTCTTGGGGACATGTCGTGCGTTGCATCCATGGAGAACACTTAGCCTAGATGGATATTTAGGAGTAGGCACTCACCTCAAATACTACGCTGAGTATGGTCAAGGTTACTATGACATAACACCTATACGATCTACTACCAGTGCCGGAGATGTAACGTTCTCTGCATCAAACGGTTCTTCAACAATTACAGTGTCTGATCCAAGCCATGATGCAGTGGTCAATGACTTCGTTACGTTTAGTGGTGCCGCTAGTTTAGGTGGTAACGTAACCGCCGCTGTTTTAAACCAAGAGTATCAGATTATTAGTATAACGGATTCGTCTACCTATACTGTTCAAGCAAGAGCCGCAGGAACAACGAGCAGTATAACTGTAAATGGGCAGTATTCCCCAACTCCAGTCGTAGCAAACGCATCGGATAGTGGAAACGGTGGGAGTTCTGTTATTGGTAAGTATCAGATAAACGTAGGATTAGATACCAGTGTGCTTGGCACAGGATGGGGCGCAGGGACATGGTCTCGAGGAACTTGGAACTCGGCTGCATCTGTTGATTTAATTACCGATACATTAAGAATATGGACGCATGATAACTTTGGTGAAAACCTACTTATAAACGTAATGAATGGTGGGATATTTTACTGGCAACCATCTGGAGGTCTTACAAACAATCCGGCTGTTGCAATAAGTTCTCTTGCAGGAGCTAATCAAGCTCCAACTATTGCAACCAAAGTTATTGTGTCAGATGTAGACAGGCATGTGATAGCTTTCGGGTGTGATCCGGCAACAAATATAGGGACACAAGACCCGTTGTTAATACGTTTTTCAGACCAAGAAAACATTACAGACTGGAACTCAACGGCTGACAACAGTGCAGGTAGTTTGAGTATAGGATCAGGATCTAAAATCGTAACGGCTATTGAGACAAGACAACAGATACTTGTTTTTACAGACATTTCGTTACACGCATTACAGTATGTTGGGCCTCCCTTTACGTTTGGCATCAACATGATCTCGGATAACATTACAATACGCGGTCCTTCTTCTGTAGCTGCGGTGCAAGACACAGTGTATTGGATGGGTAAAAGTGAATTTTACATTTACAACGGTGGGGTTCAAACTCTCCCTTGTTCTGTAAAAGATTACGTGTTTTCTGACTTTAATTCTTCACAAGCGGAGAAATGTTTTGCCGCTGTAAATTCATCTTTCTCTGAGGTGTGGTGGTTCTATCCGTCATCTAGCTCTGACAACAATGATCGTTACGTTGTATATAACTATCTACAAAACGTTTGGTACTACGGCACAATGACACGAACTGCGTGGATTGATCGAGGTGTGGAAGAAAATCCAATAGCGGCTGGTAGAGATGGTTACTTGTATAATCATGAGATAGGTTTTGACGATGGAAGCACGTCTCCTGCATCAGCTATAAGTGCATACATTGAGTCAAGTCAGTTTGATCTGGGAGAGGGGGACAGTTTTTCTTTTGTCAAAAGGTTAATACCCGATCTTACATTTAGATCATCCACTGCTTTACCGCCAACTGCAAACTTTACATTAAAAGCTAGGAACTTCCCTGGAGGAAACTACTTACAAACAAACTCTAAAGCCGTGGAAAAGACAGCTTCTGTTCCTGTAGAACAATTTACACAAGACGCACATGTACGATTGAGAGGTAGATCGATAGCCGTTAAGGTAGATAGTAGCACCACGGGTGTGGGTTGGAGGCTTGGTTCTCCTCGAATAGATATTCGCAGCGACGGAAGAAGGTAATGTCACGAAACCTTGCAATACCATATTTTCCAAATGCTCCAAGAGAGTATAACCAACAATATATAGCTGAAGTTGTACGTGCATTTTCAGTTTATGTTCAACAAGTACAAAACCCTGGCGAAGGAAGAAATACATTCGGTGTATTTACAAACTTGCAAACAGATAGTTTTGCTTTAGAAACTGGGGCTATCTTTAATCATGGTGGTTATGTTAAGATAACAGAAATAAATATACCACATGCTCGTGGATCAGCAGGGACTGGGGCTGTTGGTTCAGTAACGGTAACAACTACATAGGTGCAACATGTCTGACGAAACAGTAATTACAATGCCGGATGGTGGTCGATGGAGACCAGCAACGTCTGTTGAAAAACTACAGTGTCATTATTGTGATAACTTAGTAGATACACCTGAAGAGGTTGCATCGTATCCTGACGGAAACTGTCCCGATTGTGGAAAACCTTGGACAGCAGAAACTAAACGACACACCGCGATTACAGTAACAATGCCCCAAGCTATGGACGGAGGCACCTTATGATTCAGTTCCTTGCACCTTTTCTTGCTCCTGCATTAAGCACGGCTTTGGCTGGAAGTAGTGTTCCCTTTCTTGCAAAACTTGGAGCTTCACTTGTTGAAAATCCAATGCTTGGCTCTGCTGTAACATCTGGAATAGGTTCTTTGATAGCAGGAGACGATTTTGGTGATGCTTTAAAAAATGCTGCAATAGGCGGTGTAGGTGGTGCTCTGGGTTTAGGGGGAACAGGAGCAGGGATGACAGCAGATGCTGCAAAAACAGGCGCACTACAAGACACAATGAAAGAAAAAGGTATTGGTTCTCTTTTAAGCGGTTTAACTGGGAAAGATGGAATGCTATCTCCAGGTAATCTAATGTTGTTAAGTATGTTTGCGCCAAAGCCCAAGAACCCACCAAAACGAGAACCATATATGGGTGGAGGATACTATGGCCCCGGTGGTAGATACGTTCCGGCAAGCAGGGTTTTTGGTGCTGTTGAGGGGGGTCGCATAGAAGGTCCAGGGACTCCGACAAGTGATTCAATTCCTGCAATGATCTATCAAGATGGACAACCTGTACAAGAGGCTGCACTTTCCACACAAGAGGTGGTACTATCGCATAAA
>Ga0187218_1000849_pt1 | contig 9581 bp, 10 predicted proteins | sample 14SPOviralmetaG_FD_130167 | JGI IMG/M metagenome (GOLD analysis project Ga0187218, IMG submission 130167) | Marine viral communities from the oligotrophic San Pedro Time Series (SPOT) site, San Pedro Channel, CA, USA - 14 SPOT_SRF_2010-08-11... | ecosystem: Environmental > Aquatic > Marine >...
ATCTGCATCACCACTTATATCTAAAGTAGCAGCGTCTAATTCACCACTAATAGTAATATTTCTACCACCAGTAATGTCTTTGTTTGAATCTGTTATAATAGCTTTACTTGCTATTACTGTTCCGTTTGTTATTCCATCTATAAGATTAATATCTGTTGCACTAGCTGTTACACCGTCAAGAATATTAAGTTCTGCTGCTGTGCTTGTAACACCATCAAGGATATTAAGTTCAGCTGCAGTTGAAGTTACACCATCTAATATATTTAGTTCAGCAGCAGTTGAGGTAACTCCATCAAGAATATTAAGCTCGGCTGCTGTAGATGTAACACCGTCCATGATGTTAAGCTCTGCAGCTGTTGCAGTTATTGCAGTGCCATTAAAGTCTATTGCATCTAAGTAAGCTACACCATCAATATAAATATCTTTCCACTGTTGTGAAGAACTACCTAAATCATATGTATTATCATCATCAGGAATAATGTTAGAGTCTACGTCAGCACCAAATACAACATTGTCAGTAGCTGCATCACCCATAGTAATTGTACCACCGTTAAAAGTTGTAGTACCTGTAACTGTTAGATTACCGCCTATACCTAAGTTACCAGATATATCAGCGTTACCATTCATGTCTATTGTAGTTGCTGCTATTTGTATTTCTGTATCAGCTACTAAATCTAATTGACCGTCAGCACTAGAGTTAATATATATAGCTGTATCTCTAAACTGTATTTTTTCTGTTGTAGCAATTAATAAATCATCTGAAAATTCAAAATAATCTTCATCTTCTTTCCAAGTTAAAACACCATCGTTTGTTGTGGCGTTAAATGTAATAGTAATATCGTTATTAGTGTTAGTACCAAATACTAAAGAATTACTAAATAAATTAGAAATTGGACCACCATCACCAGTTGTAGAACCATCATGGGTATGTCCTGTGCTTACATTAAATGCGTTTACTAATTGGTTAAATTCATTATTAAATAGTGCAGCAGTAATTGTATCTCCATCACTGAATGAACTTTGTCTTACGTAAGTAGCCATTTATATATATCTCCTATTGTCTTCCTGATGGTCTATAATTTACATATAGTCCGTTAATTGAATATGGTGCTTTAGAATCGTTACTAAAGACTTTAAAAAAATTACTATGTCCACTACCTGTTAAAATTTGTCTTACTAAAGGCTGTTCCGTTGCTCCAAACTTTTGAGTTGCAAATAATGCTGTTCCAAAAATAGCCGGTTGTGGTATTTCACTTAGAACTATGTCAGCAGGTTGTGGGGTATCTAAACTGTCATAATCAAATCTAACTCTAAGTGAAGGTTGGCAGTCTCCTTCTGGAGTAAAAGCAATCTTAACGTAGTCTAAAGTTTTTAGAGTTCCTAAGTCACCATAATCGTAATCAGGTGATTGATATTCTGCTTCAATGTCTGTACCATTAAAACTATTACCTGTATTATGATTGTATATTTTACCGTCTCTGTCTCCGTGATATACTTTTTCTACTCCTGAACTAGTAAATCCTGATGTAATAGCCGGTGCTGATATTCCTAATGTTTCTGACCATTCAAATCCATTACTTCTTAATGTTCCTATAACACCTTTTGAAACAAACTGACTGTCTGTTACTCTACTATAAAACATTCTATATTGTGATTTATTTCTTAATACAACACTGCTAAATTGTAAACTATCAGCGTTAGTAGCAATATCATTTATTATTGGTTGTATAGCTTGACTAATAGTTCCTAACTCAACGTCACCAATTCTTGATGTACCAGCAACTGTTCTAAATCCATCTGGTGCTAAGAATATTAAGTCACCAGCAATCTCTTGAATTGTTTTACCATCTAAACAACCTACGTTTTTAGTAACAGGTACAACTGCTACAGAATTAGAATCATTTATATTTTGCAACTTAAATATTGAGTTTTGACAAAATATAAATAGTTCATTACGGAAACTTTTTAATCCTACTACTTTATCTTCTAAAGTAACACTACCTGCACCAGAACCACTAAAGCTATCTATGTCATTAGTACTACTATAATAAATTGTGTTAGGTGTGCTAGGGTCTCCAGCCACTACTAAATGCTGGTCATGTATTGTACAAAACTTAGCTTTAGTAGAACCACTGATAGTTATTTGACTTGCAAAAAAAGTTCTAGCAGTAATGTCTGTACTTGTTCCAGTCATTTTAAATAAGAAAGGTTTATTGTTACCACTCTTATCTGTTATAATTACTTCACCAAAATCAGAAGCACCTTCAAAAATAGCAAACTCACATTGGTCTAAGCTTGTTAAAGATAGTTCACTTCTACCTGTGAATGTAGAATAATTATCTCCACTACCTGAAACACTATCTTTATTTAATTGTAACCAAGCACTTTCTCCGTCTTTACTAAAAAATATATCGTTACCTGCTACGGCTATTACACCATCTGCATAAACTAATAAACCTTCTATATCTTCTGAAGAATTAGGTAATGTATCTCCAAACAAAGTAAAACCATTTATTCTTCTATAAGTACCTTCATCAGATACTTCAAAGTTTCTTAACTTAGTAGCAACTCCCGGTGTCTTTAACAAGGCTGAAGAGTTAGTAGATTTATTTAAGCCACCAACTAAAGCTACTGAAAATGGTTGTCCTGTTGCCATTTAGAAATAAGTCCTGTCGTCTGTCATATATTTTGGAGTAGGATTAATTAAATTAGATTTCATAATCCTCATATTTTTTTTGTATTCGTCAAGAGCAAAAGCTGCTTGTTGAATATTTTCTTTAAATTGATGCACGTAATATCTTGTCCGTGCTGTTATAACATTGCTATACTGTTCTGGTAAAACAATAGTATCGCCATGTGCTGATAAAGATGTAGGCTTTGTAAAAGCATAAAAATGTACGTTATATACTTTATCAGGTATTGGACTTAATCCGAATTTTCTATGGTCTGGACTTTTAATAACATATACAGGTTCTCCGTGAGAAGCGTCTGAACCTTCTGCATCATCAGAGTTTTCACCGTCTCTATAGTATCTTTTCCAATCTGCTAATGTTAAAAAGTTTAAACCTTTAGAAACAAAAGGAGTAGTTTCTCCACTTACATTTATTGTTGTTAAATAAAAATCATCCCAGTCTACTGAAGAATAATCAGTTGTTATACTAGAACTATCTGCTTTGAGAGTATACCATCTAGTTCCTGCTACTGAAGCAACAGTTACATTACCATAAAAAGGGTCTGTTCCTCCACTAGCTCCTGCTGAGAAAAAAGGTAGTTGTGGTTCTTCATTAGCTATGTCAAATATAGATTTATTAATTGCATCTTTTATAAATGCTTGTATGCCTGTAGCACTATCAAAATTTACAGAAGTTAAAACAACTTCATTGAGTTCTCTTAACACTTCATTTGTTAAACCTAAATATGTTGTAGCCATTACTTTTTACCTTTAGCTTTTAATTTTGCTTTTTTACTTAAATCTTTAAAATGAACAAGTTTAACGCTTGTTTTAGTATGAGATTTATTTGTATGTAAACTACCATTAGGCATTTTATGAGTATTGCCTTTCCATTCAGTTCCATCTTTTTTGTAATGTGGTACGCCTTTCATAATTAATTAGGCATAGCTTTAGGCATATCACCAGATTTATATTCAGGTTGAGCTTTACCACCTTTGTTATACATCATACGACCGCCTTTCATCATTTTCTTTTTAGCCATACCACCGTATGTCATTTTCATTTTCTTTTTCTTATCTTCGCCATACATCATATTATTCTCCTTTTTTTAAAATAGGTGGAGGAATAATTAAACCCCTCCGTTTTGGTATCAGTTAATACCGTAGACTTAATTACTAACCAGCTTGTGTGGTTGTGATTCCGTCTTGAACTTTACACTGTCCGTTAAGATACCAGTTAGTGCCATCAGACCATACATGGACAAAATCTCCATGAACAGCTTTGTTAGCAACAAATGAAATAGTATCTGCGTCTGTAACCGTAGCTACTGAACCTGCTGCATCTTCCGGAGAAGATACGTTACCTACAATAATATTAGCACTAGATGCTGTTACTACTGTGTGTGTTCCTGTAGGTTCTGTTGCTCCAACATAAAACCAATACTCTAATCCTGCTGCTGGAGTAGGAAGAGTTTGTATTTTAGCTGCTGCTACGTTTAAAACATAACGAGTGCCTGATTCTGCTGCTGTAATTGTATTAGCTGCAGTTATCGCTTCTGTATCTGAAGGTTTCTGAACTTTAGTAGCTAACTCACGAACATCATTTGTTCTTGCTGAGTTACGTCCAGTATCTCTTATATTTACAATTGCCATTTTATTTACCTCTCGTAAAATTTATGTTTAAAAAGTGAAGGAGTCCGAAGACTCCCTCGCACTTACTATTTAGTCAATACCGTAGAATGCACTTACTAAAGCTTCATCTCTAAGTACTTTCGCACCATAGACATGTAAGCCTCTAACTATGTCACCAAACGATGTTGGGTCTCTCAATACTTCTGTTGAAAGAATAGTGTTAGCAGTTGCAGTTGAAGACATGTGACCAGCCAAAACTTTACCAGCAGCATTAGATGGTGCAGCAATGTTATTTGACTTATACATGTTAAATCCACGTAATTTTCCACTTGATACTAGTCCGTTTCTAATAGAACCTTGTCCACCGTTATAGTCGACAGATAGTAATTTAGAACTAGATTGTCCTAGAACTTCATAGAAATCAGGACCTGCAACAAACCATCTACCTTCTTCAGGTACATTTTGTTCGTCTAATAGTCTTGCCATTCTACCCATGATATCTATTGGGTCATGTTCGTTAGAATCAAAACCGATATCTAAGTTACCTGTTCCATCAAAAGTTCCTGCTGCTAAATCAGTAGCATTGTCAGAACCTAAAATGTGATTAGGTGATGAAGCTGAACAACCAGCAAACATAACTGCTAATACAGCAGCGTCATATGAATCTTTCAATGCATAAGCAGCTGATGAAGAAGCAACCTCTTTGAAGTTGACATGTGACATATTAGTTTCAATATCATCTACGATGAATTTGAAAGCTTTAGCACTATCAACAACCAAAGTGATTTCTTGGTCTGTTAGTCTAGTTTCAGTTGTGTCGCTATTTCTTGTGTAATCTGACACTGAAATAACTGGTTCTTTGATAATCTTTACTGAGTCTCCGAAAGAGGATATCTCACCGGCATAGTCGGTGTTTGTGATAGCTTCTACTACTGAGGCTTTTCTAAAGAAGTTTAAAACCTTTTTAGAGTAAACCGAAGGTAGGAAGAAACTATTTGTTTGTCCACTTACAGAGTTTGCAAAGTTAGCATTTGTATCCGTTGAGGGTTCAAAAAATTGAGCCATGATACTTTCTCCTTTAAGTTAATATAGTTTAATCTGATATAAGCCCGTTCTGCATAGCATCTGATATTGCAACTTCATGCTTATCAAACTCTGCTACAGACATAGCTTCTATCTCCTTTAATGACCAGACTTTCTGTTGGTTTGGTTCTATACTTTGTGTTTTAGTAGAGACCATATCTGCAGCAGATTGTCTTGTCGGTTTTTTAGAAGATGACTTAGTGTTGATAGGTTCTATACCAAAATCTTTTTTAAACAAGTCTAAAGCACGTGAAGCTAAATCGGCATCGTCAGCGTTTGAGTATATCCAATCTTGAATAGACTTAGGCTGTTCTTTTGCCCATCCATGAAAGTCGTCACTGTTTCTGATATCTTCAAAATCAGGATGTCTTTCATTTAACCTTTTTTCTGCACTTTGTCTTACTAACTGATTCTCGCGTTCTTGGAGTTTACTAAGGCGTTCTTCTAGAACTTTTGCTTTAGTCTCAGATTGCATATGAGCAACAGTTTCTACGACTTCGTACACATCAGGATAGTTATTTTTAAACTCTTCTAGTTCTTCTTCAGATTTAGGAGCTTTATAGTCAGTTCTATTTTTAGTAGCTTCTTCTATTAACTCTTGTTCTCTAGATTTAAACTCATTAAGTTTACTATCATAATGTTTTTTTAAATCATCATATCTTTTTTTGTAGTCTGGTTTTTTATAAGGAGTATCCTTAGTAGTTTCCAGTTCTTCAACATTAACACTTCCTTCAGCTTTAACTTCAGTTATGTCATTACTTTTAAAAAGTTTATTCTTTTCAGAAGGCTCTTCAAAGTATAAGTTATTTGATGATTCAAAAGGTACATCTTCTGTGTGCCAATCCTTTTTTTGATTATAAGGGTTTGGTACTTCTTCTTTCTTGACTGTATTAGTCATCTTCTATTCTCCTAATTGGGGCTTTGTTTACAAGGTAGCTCTATGTCGACTAGAGGGCTTGTATTGTAAAGGTAGCCTTTCGGTTATTATTTTAATAAAGTGCCTGATATTTCAGGGTAGCTTTATCTTACATTTGGATTTAATCTAGGATTAACTTTACGCATATCATCAGAAACATCAGATTCTTCATCTGTTATTTCTTCTTCTAGCCTACTCATTCCTCCTATAGCAAATCCTTGTCTTTTATCTGCAGCAGCTTCAGCTTCTTTCATCATAGACATTAAGGTGTCTTCTCCGATTTCTTTTACAGCTTTTGTAGTAAAAACAAATTCTCCATCCGATAACCTTGCAGGTATCGAATCAGAGACTCCTGAACCCGGTCCTTCAACAGGACCAGACCCAGCAAATTCTTGAGCAACATCTAATACTTTATCAAAAAGCATAGAGAGGTTCTCGTCTTGTTCTAGTTTTGACATTAGCATATCTTCTTCTTCTTCAGATAATGCTTCGTCAATTATAAAATCTAAATACTTATCTTCCATTTCTTCATCAGGCATCATTTCAGGTTTTTCCATTGCCATCATCATTTGGTCATCTATAGACCCGCCTTCTTGAGCTAACATACGTTCAACAACTTCAGGAGCTTCTTTAGCTAAAGCTTCTAATCCTTTATTAGGAAGTTTAACTTCTTCTCCATCTTTATATTTAATTCTAACTTTGTTGTCGTCTTCTAACATTTTACTTGTCCTTTGCTTTACCTATGTTAATAGCAAACCAATCAATAATCTTATAAGCTTTGCTTACTAAATTATCATCAACTGGTGTTGGTGTCAGAGCAGCTATCATTGAACATATTGAAATTATCCAAGGCACTACTCCTATTATTTTTAAAATTGTATCTAATAAATCTAACATATTATTCTCCCTCTTTACGTGTTATTGCTTCTTTAACCTGCTGGTCCAGCTGCTCCAACCTAACCAGAGAATTCACTTTCCCCTGCAACCGGTACATTTCCTGTTCCGATGTTGCCACCACCAGTGCCTGTAGCTCCAAGTTCTTGAGGTTGTTCAGGTGTTCCTTGAATGCCTCCCATTGTGGGCTGTTGACCAGCGGATTCAGCTTCTTCGCTATTTGTTTGTCCAGCATTTTGCATTCCTATTATTTGAGCCATTACAGCAGCTTCTTCAGGGTCATTGAGTATTTCATCAGGGTCTAAATCTAAGCTGTAGGCTAGTTCACTAACGAGTTTAGAAATCTTAACAAACGGAGCAATAGCAGGACTTTGTGCAGTTTGTAAGAACATAGTAAGTCTTTGACTTCTAACTTCTTTCTGCATCAAGCTATTTGTTCCAGTAGCTTTAACTTCTAAATCACCTTTAACATCCAACTCATCTTCTAAGAACTGCATGTTCCACTGGAAATAAGATTCTCCAAGTGGTCTTAATAAAAAGTCATCAAGATTTTTAATAACTGTTTTAATATTTAAACTTGATGCTCCAAGTAACATTGACATACCAGAGGCAGTCCTTGTCATACTTTGAACACCTGTTTGTCCGTGTGAGTAACTAGGTATTCCTGTTTGTTCATCTGCTAGTTGTCTGAACTTATCAAACATCATTAGGTTTTCTTGTGATGTGTTAGGAAACTTTAATCCATGTATTGCTTGTCCCGGCATTCCAGCTTGTCTTCTAAAGACTTTACCCGGAAATATTTCCATTGATTGTCCACCTACTAGAGCAGACTCATCTACATCAAATACTAACGAACCAGACATTGCTAGGTTATCGATAGCCATTCTTGCATGACCATTCATAATCTGTTGGCTATCATCCATATTCTCTGCTACACCTATACCAAAGAAATTATATGGGTTTCTTTCATATGGGAAAGCATTGTATGGTATTCTATATGGAGTAAATGGATTTAATACAGCTCTTAATAAGTAATGTCCACATGTCCATACATTAACTTGTACTTCATCTAAATCATCTACGCTATCAGGTAATTCAATTCCTACTTCTCTAGCGTACTCTGCATCCATCATTCCCCAATATTCAACAACCTCAAAGCTACTGTTTACATCTTCGTAGCTTCTAGCATCATCTTTTAATTGGCTTTCAAAATCTTTTTCTACGTAGTTAGCACCCATTTGAATTGCATTACGTATTGCATCTTCATCAAAGTATGGCATGTTTCGTAGTTGTCTAAGTTGGCTACGATTCATTTTGTGTCTATGTATTACATATTCACATTCTTCCATATTAGTTGCATTAGGGTCTGGATAAAAATCCCAACAGCTTACAAACTCAATCCTAGGAACTCTAACTTCTAGTGGGTTATAATTTCTGTTTCCTTCTTCGTCTGTATCCCACTTATGAAGTTTCTTATTAAAATTAAATGGTCCTTTTACAATCCCTGTACCTAGTAGAGCAGATTCTAAAAGAGCATTTCTTAATTCTGAATTACCGTTTGACTCTTCTATTTGGTCATGGATAAGTTTTTCCATTCTCCTTGCAGCTTTTTGTGCAGGAGACATTTCTATTTTTTGTGGGTCAGGACTTACACCGTCTACTAATATACCAGCTTCTTCAGCTTGGTCTTCTATAGTATCTTCAAATATACCGTTGTAAAAAGTAGCTCCGGGTTTTAAAGTTCTACCATCTCCTTCATAACCAACATCATATGGATTAGGCTCGTCTTCTATTCTGTTGCCTATGTTATCAGGTATAGAAGTTTCTAACTCTGGAGAAGGATTAGCTGTGTCAAGATGTGCAAAGTTTGTTTCACCTTCTGCTATTTTAGTTTCAGAAATTCCTATTGGAAATTTACCTGTACCAAATATAACATCAACTAACTGTCCAAAGGCAGCTAATACTTTAGTCTTAGTAACTTTTACAAATACTCTAGACTTTTCTGATTCTCTAAACTTAACATTTTTAGCATAAAGACCTCTGTAATTTTCATAAGCCTTTAACCATCTGCGTTCATCTGTTTCTCTAGAGTCTTCAGCTTGTGCAAATCTACCTTGAATAATACCAATAAGATTTCTTTGCTGGTCTTCTTCTAAAGTTAATGCTACTCCAGACTCGCCTTCTACTTCTTCATAGATACTATCAGCATTTAAAAATGTATTTTCGTTATCTGCCATATATTTTAATAACCAAATGTCGAATCAACCGGTCTATACATTTCTCTTTTTAAACCTCGCATTCTTTCTAATGGGCTTTCCATTCTAGGTCTGCTCATTATCATATAACGCAATGCATCATATGCGTGGTCAGAAGCGTTTGTGTCAAC